>ENA-OROD01000021-OROD01000021.1-human-gut-metagenome-genome-assembly--contig:-NODE-21-length-146590-cov-14.568861_pt1 | contig 146590 bp, 125 predicted proteins | sample MGYA00242123_ERZ509038 | MGnify/ENA primary metagenome ERZ509038 (study PRJEB26280, sample SAMEA2338719) | human gut metagenome | biome: human gut; feature: human-associated habitat; material... | reverse complement strand
TGAGCAGGGATTTAATTAATGCTTTTTTTGTGTCTACTTTTTCTTGACTATTTCAAGAAATCTTATTTTTTCTTTTTTTATGAAAAAAATATTAGGAAATTTTTATATAGCAAAAAAATAAAAAATTTGTTAAATAATGACAAAAAAAATGAATTATGATATAATCTATAAAAAATCAACAATGTAAGGTGATAGCATGTACGAAAAAATAGATAAGAATTTATATACTCCTATGATGCGACAATATTTAGAGATTAAAGAAAATTACCCTGACACTTTAGTCTTTTTTAGACTAGGTGATTTTTATGAAATGTTTTTTAATGATGCTCTTGTTGCAAGCCGTGAATTAGAAATTGTTTTGACAGGCCGTGATGCGGGGGTTGGCAATGAAAAAGTTCCAATGTGTGGTGTGCCTTATCATGCGGTTGATAGCTACATTGAAAAATTATCAAATAAGGGATACAAAGTTGCCATTGTTGAACAATTAGAAGAACCTGGTGGAAAGAAAATTGTTCATCGTGATGTAACTAAAATCGTTACTCCTGGAACTAATATAGATGAAAAATATTTAAGCGATAAAAATAATAATTACATTGGAGCTATAGAAAAATTAGATAATGGCTATGCTTTTGCGTATATTGATTTGTCAACTGGTGAATCTAAAATAACTCAATTCCCCAATAATTTTGATCTAATTTATGGTGAGATCTCAAAGCTTTCAATCAAAGAAGTAGTTTCTAACAAAAATTTAAATCAATTAGTTTGTAACAATTTGACTAAAAATCTTGGAGTTCTAGTTTCAATATGTGAAGATAATACCTTAGATAGTTATTTAGATAGCTTGTATGTTAATCTACCTGAAAAAATTAAAGTTTGTGCAAAACGACTACTTGCCTACATTGTTAAAACTCAAAAAAGAGTTTTAGTACACCTTCAACCTTTTGCATACTATGATAGCAAAGACTATTTAAGACTTGATAATAATGTCGTACGTAATCTTGAATTAGTTGAATCATTAAAAGGTAACCGTTTCAAAAATAATCTTTTTAGTGTTTTAGATAAATGTTCTACCGCAATGGGCTCAAGATTTTTAAAAAGAAGCATTTTGTTTCCGTTAGTCGATTTAAAGGCAATTAATGAACGCCACGATTTTATTGATGAATTAGCCAAAAATGGCCTAATTGTTGAAGAAGTAAAAAAAGATTTAATGGAAATTTATGATTTAGAAAGAATTGTAGGACGCATTAGTTATGGTAATTTAAATCCCAAAGATTTAATTCAATTGAAACGTTCAATTGGCGTATTACCTAGTATTAAAGATAATTTAAATAAAATTAACGGTAAAGTAGCTAAGAAAAAAGCCAATCAAATAATTACTTTTGATGAATTATATGACTTGCTAAATAAATCAATCGATGAAAGCGCAGGTTTTAGTCTAAAAGATGGTGGCGTAATAAAAGCTGGTTATAGTGAAGAATTAGATAAAATTAAAAATATTAGTTCAACAAATAAAGATTTCTTAATTAATCTCGAAAAAAGAGAAAAAGAAAAGACTGGCATTAAAAATTTGAAAGTAGGCTATAATAAAGTATTTGGTTATTATATTGAAGTAACAAAGTCATATTTAAATTTAATCAAAGATGAATTTGGATATATTAGAAAACAAACAACAAGTAACTCTGAACGCTACATTACCGAAGAATTAAAAGAAAGAGAAGCTTTAATACTTAGATCAGATGAAAGAAGTATAGAACTAGAATCGGAATTGTTCAACGAAATTCGCAATATTTGTAAAGGATATGCTTCAAAACTACAAAAAGTTGCGCAAATAGTTTCAGAAATCGACATGCTTATTGCCTTTAATATTGTGGCTAAAACTAATAATTATGTAAGACCAACTTTTTCTTTATATGATGAATTGGAAATTGTTGGTGGAAGACATCCGGTTATTGAGGTAAACCTTGATAAACCATTCATTCCTAATGATTTAATTCTTTACAATAATGATAAAATATTACTTATTACGGGTCCTAATATGAGTGGTAAATCAACTTATATGCGACAAAATGCTATAATTGCCATAATGGCTCAAATGGGTTCGTTTGTTCCCGCTACTTACGCAAAACTACCAATTTTTGATCAAATTTTCACAAGAATCGGTTCAAGTGATGATATTGTAAGTGGCGAATCAACATTTATGACTGAAATGTTAGAAGTTAACTATGCACTTCAAAATGCTACTGAGCGTAGTCTTATTATCTTAGATGAAGTAGGACGTGGTACCGCAACTTTTGATGGTATGGCACTTGCGCAAGCAATTATTGAGCATATTCACTTTGTAACTAAAGCAAAAACGTTGTTTTCAACCCATTATCATGAACTAACATCACTTGATCAAAGTTTGCCATTTTTGAAAAATGTGCATGTTGAAGCTAATGCTAGTAATTTTGATAAAACTGGAGAACTTGTATTCTTGCATAAAGTTTTAGATGGCCCTTCTGATCAAAGCTATGGCATAAATGTAGCTTCACTTGCTAAAATACCAACTGATGTTACTCTTAGAGCTCAAGACTTATTAGAAAAACTAGAAGCTAAGTCAAATATTGATCAAAAAACCTTATCGATTGAAAACTATCATAAACCAATTGTTCAAGTGGTTGAGAAAAATACTAAAGAAGCAGATGACGTTTTGAATTTATTGAAATCATTAAATCCTGATGATATGAAACCAATTGATGCCTTAGTTGCATTATCTAAATTAAAAGCGATGGTAAATGAAGATGAATAGACCAATAATAAAGAAATTGCCTACTGAACTTGCCAATCTAATTTCGGCAGGTGAAGTTGTTGAAAGACCCGCAAGTGTCGTAAAAGAACTTGTTGAAAATAGTATTGATGCGAATGCAACTGTTATTAGAATTGAATTAATTGATGCTGGGATAAAAAAGGTGAGTATCATCGATGATGGCTGTGGTATGACTGAAGATGATATAAACTTAGCTGTACTTCCTCATGCCACTAGTAAAATTGCTACTGCCGATGACTTATTTTCAATTGCAACACTAGGATTTAGAGGTGAAGCACTACCTTCAATAAGTAGTGTATCTAAAGTTACTATTTCATCATCAATTGATGGTTACAATGGTATCCAAAAGAAATATGTTGCAGGAACTATCAAAGAAACTAAAAACATATCTTTTCCTAAAGGTACTGCCATTGAAGTAGAAGATTTGTTTTTCAATACACCTGCCAGATTTAAACATTTAAGCAATGCTAGCACTGAATTGTCTCACATTTTAAGCTTTGTTAATAGATGTAGCCTAGCATATCCAAACATTGCATTCATTCTTTCCAACAATTCTAAAGTTTTATATGCAACAACAGGCGATGGCGATTACGCAATGATTATTCGTAGTATTTATGGACATGAAGTTGCAAAAAATATGATTAGTTTTGAAGATAGTAATGGGATGTATAAAATTCATGGTTTTACATCTACTAATAGTGTTTTTAGATCTAATAAAAATAGTATTACAATGATGATAAACAATCGTATCATTAAAAATAATAATTTAACTTTTGCTATCACTGATGCATATAAATCAACGCTTCCAATTGGAAAATATCCAATAACTATTTTAATGATTGATGCCGATACAAGATTAGTTGATGTTAATGTTCATCCAACCAAACAAGAAGTTAGATTTACCGATGAATATGAATTAAGAAGATTAATTACTAAAGCAATAACAAATGCATTATCATCAATTGAAATGGTTTATTCTCAAGAAATAAAACCCACTACTAATGTTTACGAAAAATCAATTCTTGAAAAAAATAAAAAAATTGAATGGGACGATTTCGTAGTCAGTTCACCTCTGCCCGCAAAAGATTCAATGGTTAAAGAAGAACCATTTACTTACAAAGATGACGAAATAAAAAAATCTAATAAAATAGAAAATGATGATTTAGATGAAGACTTTAATTATGAATTTGATGAACCAATCGTTTCTAAACCCAATCCTATTTTGAAAGAAGAAACGTACGAACAACCAACTTTTGAATTAAGAAGTGAGAATCATTCATTCTTTAAAGATATGAAATATATTGGTCAGTATAATAAAACTTATTTACTTTTAGAAAAAGATGATAATTTATACCTACTTGACCAACATGCGGGGATGGAAAGATTTATGTATGAAATGATATCTTCCAAACTTAATGAGTCTACTCCAGAAACATATGAATTGATGATACCACTTAAAATGGAATTACCAGCCTATGAAATTAATTTGGTGCTTGAAAAAGAAGATGAGTTTGCAAAACTTGGTATAACATTTGAACAATTTGGCACAAACACTTTACTAATTAGAAATATTCCGGTTTGGATTCCAAGTGATTTGCAATCTGAATATTTAAATGATATATTCTCTAATGTGATTAATAACAAGAAAGCAAATAGATCAGTAATACTAGATGAACTTGCTATGACAATGAGTTGTAAGAAATCTATAAAAGCTAATATGAATATTTCTTTAGAAGAAGTAAATGAACTTTTGAGAAAACTAGATGAATGCAAAAATCCTTTTACTTGTCCACATGGTAGACCAACTATAATTAAGTTTACCAAATACGAAATTGAAAAATTATTTAAGCGAGTAATATAATGAAAAAAGTTATTGTTATTACGGGACCAACTGCGGTTGGTAAAACAAAATTGTCAATTGAAATTGCCAAAAGGTTGCAAACTGATATCATTAATGGAGATGCATACCAAATTTATCAAAAAATGAACATTGGTACTGCTAAACCTACCGATGATGAAAAGCAAGGAGTTACTCATCACTATATGGATTTCTTAGATTCCAGTAAAACATACTCAATCGCCGAATTTCAAAAAGGTGTAAGAGAATGCATTGATGATTTAACCAGCAAAAATAAAGTCCCTTTAATTGTTGGTGGAAGTGGATTATACATTGACTCGGTAATTAAAAATTATCAATTCTTAGAAGAAAAACGAAGTAATGAACAAAGTAAATACGATTCATTAACTAATGAAGAGTTACATCAAGTATTAGCTAATCTTGATCCTGATAAAGCAAGTGAAATCCATCCAAACAATCGAAAAAGGGTCCTAAGAGCGATTGAGCTTATTTCATCTAATGTTGATAATACTTCACGTTCTAAAAAGAACGAATTAGTATATGATGCTTTAATAATTTTCTTGAATGATAATCGTGAGTCGTTATATGATAGAATCAACAAACGCGTTGATAAAATGCTAGCAGATGGTTTAATTGAAGAAGTTAAAAATATTGGTATTAATAATTATTCAATGACTTCAAAAGTAGCAATAGGTTACAAAGAAGTAATTCAATATTTAAATAATGAGATAGATTATAATGAAATGGTTGAACTAATTAAAAAGAATTCGAGACATTATGCAAAAAGACAATTTACTTGGTTTAAAAATCAAGATAATTGCCAAGTAGTAAATATTAATCTAGAAGATTTTAATAAAACAATTGATGAAGTTTATAATCTAATAACAGTATTTCTTAGTAAATAATCAAGGTGTAGATATTGGGGTCTACACCTTTTATTTGTGCTATATTTTCTTGTTGTGTCATATTATATATTGGTGAAAATAATGAAAAAGAAAATAGTATTTATAATTCTGTTACTTAGTTATATAGGTATTATTATTACTGTCTTTTATACTAAAATAGTAAAAACTGAAGTTGATATTCCAGCAGTAAAGGTTACAACATACGCCAAATCATACATTGCGATGGAAACTAATACACATCGCGTACTTTCAGCTAGTAATGAAAAAACAAGAATGTTACCAGCATCAATTACCAAAATATTGACTTGTATTACATGCATTGAAAATTATAATTTGAATGATATTATTGTTGTAAGTGATCTTGTCAACCAATGTGAGGGATCATCAATCTATTTAAAAGTTGGCGATGTAATCACAGTTAAAGATTTACTGTATGGCTTGATGTTGTGTAGTGGCAATGATGCGGCTACTGTACTTGCATATCATTTAAGTGGTAATGTATCTGATTTTATTTATTTAATGAATAGGACTGCTAAAAAGATTGGAATGAACGATTCAACATTTGAAAATCCTAGTGGTCTTGATACTACTACCAAAAATTATACCACCGCATACGATATGGCATTATTGATGAGTTACGCAATGAATAATACGGTTTTTCGTGAAATTACTTCAACTAAAAATTATGTTGCCAATTTACTAGATAATAAGAAAATGTATTTTTCAAATAAACATCGATTAATAAAAGGCGATGTTGCCATCGGTGGTAAAACTGGTTACACAAAACTTGCGGGGAGAACATTGGTTAGTGTCTTCGAAAAAGATGATATGGAAATTGTGATTGTTACTTTGGACTGCGGCAACGATTGGGAATTTCATCAAAATCTTGCGAAGGAATGTTTTAACACTTATCATAATAAACAGATTATATCTAAGTTCGAATTGTATTTTAAGATGAAAAAAAATAAGAATTATTTCGTAAAAAAAGCTGATCTCTTAGTTCCAATTGCTTATTGTGAGAGAATAGATTACCGAGTTATTAATAATAATGACAATTTAGTAATTCAGTATTTAAAACAAGAAGAAGTGATTTGCGAAAAAGTTTTAAATAAGCGGAGTTAATATGAGTATTTTGTGGGTTGTCTTATTTTTTCTAGGTATTATTATCAGCTTCTTTACAGGTAACATAAAGAACATGTCTTCAATAATCTTGAACTCAACAAATGAAGCGCTTAAAACATTTATTAGTATGTCTTTATTAATAATGTTTTGGAATGGTATCTTTAATATTGCTAATGATTCAGGTTTAATCTCACGGTTAGCAAAATTACTTAAAAAGCCGGTTTCAAAACTATTTCCTAATTTAGATAAAAACTCCAAAGAAATGGAGTATGTGTGTGCAAATTTGGTGGCAAATATTTTAGGTATTGGTGTCGCCGCAACCTCGCTTGGCTTAAAAGCTATAGAATTAATTGATGGTAATATAAAATTAAATAATTATCAAAAAAGAGCAAGCGTTAATACTTTTATAACTATCAATGTATGTACTTTGAGCATGTTTCCGCTAAACATTATTAGTATTAGAAATTCTTTTGGCGGTGTTACCGATTGTGCACTAGTCATTGCTATGATAATTTGTAGTACATTTGCATTTGTTGTTGGAATATTATTAGATATCTTTATGAGGTTTGTCACTAAATGCAAGTAATTGTTTTGTATATTATAATAATTTTTTTGTTTGGCTTATTTAAAAAAGTAAATTTATACGAGTCTTTTTCGATAGGAGTAGAAGATAGTTATCGTTCACTTCTTAAAATGTTTCCATCAATGCTTGGCATTGTATTAGTGCTAAATGTTTTTTTAAATTCGGGAATAGTCGAAAAAATGCATCTGTGCGGAGTTGAAAAATTTTTTTGCCCAGAATTAATTATCCAAATGCTAACAAAACCGATTTCATGGTCATCATCACTCCTTACAATGACTTCAATATATAAAAAGTATGGTGTTGATTCTTTTTATGGGAAATGTGCAACATTAATTCAAAATAGTTTTGATACTACCTTTTATGTTGTAATTACCTATTTATCAGCCTTAAAAAGTAGCAAAAATAGCAAAATTTTAATACCCTTATTTTTGGCAAATTTGCTAACTTATCTTTTTATTGCAATAATTATGCGGGTTCTTTAGAAAAGTTCTAAAATGAGCCCTTTTTTAGGCTAAAAAAATGTTATTAAATCGCTTGCAATAAATTATCGTTTTTGGTATAATTTACTTAATAAAAATGACAATTAAGAGGAGGAAAAAATGGAAAGAATTCAAAAACGTATTGCCGCAAGCGGATTGACATCAAGAAGAAAAGCCGAAGAATTAATTTTGGAGGGCCGCGTAAAAGTTAATGGTGAAGTAGTAAATTCACTAGGTTGTAAAGTTAGACCCAGTGATGAAGTTAGTGTTGATGATGTAGTTGTATTTAAAACCTCGTCCATTTACCTCGCTTTAAATAAACCACGCAGTTGTATCAGCACCGTAAACGATGATTTAGGAAGAAAAACCGTAATGGATTTACTTCCTTCTGAATATAGAGATTTAAGAATATTTCCTGTAGGTAGATTAGACTACGACACTAAAGGTGTAATCTTGCTTACCAATGATGGAAATTTTATGAATATGATGGTTGGACCAAAAAGCGGAATTCAAAAAGAATACCTTGTTAGAGTTAAGGGAATAATGAATAAAGATGATTTAGATAAACTTGAAAATGGGGTAATGGTCAATGGTAAACTAACTTTACCCTCAATCGTTAGTATCGAATCGATTGATCGTGCTAATAGCTCAACTCTAGTTAGAATCGTTATTACCCAAGGCATGAATCACCAAGTAAAAGAAATGTTTAAAACTATCGGCTATGAAGTAAAAAGACTTACTAGAGTAAGATTTGGCTGTGTTGAAATTAATGATCTTTCAGAAGGCGCAATTCGCAGATTAGATATACACGAAGTAAAAACTTTAATTGAACTTTCAAAAGCATCTAAAATATTAAGACGTGATACTTATCATAGATAATAGGAGGCTATATGAGTTTGGAATGGAAAATACTAGAATTTTTCGATTCAATGCGAAATACTTTTTTTAATTATTTCAATTATTTTGTTTCAACAATTCTAGGAAGTTTGTTTTTAATCATTTTATTTCTAATTATATATTGGTTATATGATAAAGATAAAGGGTTAATTATTGGCTATACTTTGGTTTCTTCATTTTTAATTAATAACTTTGTTAAAGGCTTAGTTAATAGAAGAAGACCGTTTGAATATGAAGGACATGAATATTTAAGAAAATTAGTTGATACATCGTTAAAAGATGGGGCAACAGGAACTTCATTTCCAAGTGGCCATAGTCAAAATAGTGCCGCATTATATTCTTCAGTATGTTTACAATATAACGCAAAACGATTACTTGTTGTAAGAATTGTTTTTATTGCATTCATTATACTAGTCGGAATTAGTAGAATTTATTTAGGTGTTCACTTCCCAAGTGATGTTTTAACCGGTATTGTCATTGGTGTGGCAATTGCTTTCCTATGTGCATTTTTACAAGATATGTTTGGTGAAAAGAAGTGGATTTTGTACATTGTAACTTTGACTATCTTTACACCTTGTTTATTCTTTAAGAATTCTGAAGGAAGTTTTTTATTCGGTCGTGACTTTTTAAAAAGTTATGGTATGATACTAGGGTTTGCAAGTGGAGCCTTTTTAGAGGAAAAAACGGTCAATTTTGGCTGTAATGTACCTAAGCTTCAAAAACTATTACGATTAGCAATTGGCCTTGCCATAGTTGGAGTGACGTATCTTATTTATGGCATCGTTCCTAAAGATATTCATGAAAATGCTATTTTTACTATTGTAATGCATTTCTTAATTGCCTTTTTAGGTATTTATGTAGTCCCACTTATTTTTACTAAAATAGAAGAAGCAATTAATAAAAAGAAAATGTCAGAATAACTGCCCTAAGTCTCTTAGGGTTTTTGTTTCTTTTTGTTGCAAAAAAAATAATTTTATTTTATAATAAACTTGAGGTGTAATAATGGATAATTTCGAAATATTAAAACATTATACAATTCCATCGGATGTTTTGATGGACATGTTATCAACATATCGATTACTTGGAATGAATCTTGAATATGAAGAAAAAATAAAAGATCAAGCCAAGTATTTAAGAAATGAAGTAATTGAAAAAGACACATTTTTTCTAGCTAATTTAATAGGTGTTGATATTACTGATAATCGTTTACGATTACTTATTACTAAAAATTCTTTACCTAAAAATAAAGAAGAACAAATGGTTGTTGGGATAAAAAAAGTTGTCAATATGATTTATGATAAGGCCACTAATCATTTATTCTTTAATGGTAGTGATATTTTAGATTGTTTAAACTTAATATATGGTAAAACAACAATTAAATTTTCAAATGCAATACTTGAAAATAAAGTAAGCTTAAGACTTACTTATGAACGAATTCTTGAAAAATACCAGGATTGGTTCAAAAACGATAAATTTGAGCATATTTTTTTATCAGTTATTGTGTTTATGGAAATGGTTAATTTAAAACCTTATTCTAATCATAATGAGCTTGCAGCAATCTTATCTTTATACTACATGATTTTATTATCTGATGTAATTTCAATTCACTATGTTAGTTTTTTTGAAACTTACACTACGTTTAAAAATAAAATTGATACTGCAGTTGCAAAAGGAAGCATTAATTACCAAGATAATTACTTAAAAACTACTGATACTGTTAGATTAGTCTTCGAATTGATTGCACAAACATATTCAACACTTCAAGAAATGATTAAAAAACTTACTCAACAAGAACGAGCTTTTAAGAGCGATGTAATAGAAGTAACTATTTTACAAAAGATGCCAGTTTATTTTACAAAAGATGATATTAGAAGAATTCACCCCAATGCTAGTGATTCAACTATCAATCGTATTCTTTTTAAACTTCGTGATGAACAAATTATCATGCCACTTGGCAAAGGAAGAAGTGCTCGTTGGATGAAAATTATCTCAGAAAACGATCCACGACTTATTTTTGGGCTAAATTATGAAAACAAAGATTGAATCTAATTATCATACACATACATTTTTATGTAAACATGCTATTGGCGATGTAGAAGATTACGTAAAACGAGCTATTCAACTAGGTTATCACACTATAGCAATTACTGATCATGGTCCGTTCACAAAAGAATTGCAAAAAAAGCTTGCTTCTAGAAGAATGAGCATAGAACAATACGATGAAATTTATTTGGATCACTTACAGAGGGCAAGAAATAACTATAAAGGCGAAATAAAGGTGTTATTTGGTGTTGAAATTGAGTACATGGAAGAATCAAAACCGTTATATGAAAAATTTAAAAAAGAACTAGATTTACTGGTTTTAGGCCAACACTATATTTTTGTAAATGGCAAATACATTAGTATATTTGATCACCCCTTAACAGAAGATGAAATAGAAATATACACTAATACAGTTGTCAAAGGCTTAGAAACAGGATTTTTTAAGATACTAGCACATCCTGAGATATTTGCCTGGAATATTAAAGACTGGGATAAAAAATGTGTAGAAGCATCAAAAAAGATTATCGCTTCAGCAATAAAAAATAATGTAGTTTTAGAAATTAATGTCAATGGTATAAGAAATTCATACTACCAAGATAAAGTATTTTATCAAAATGGTGAAATTAATTTTCCTTACCCTAGACGTGAATTTTGGCTACTGGCAAAACAAATGAACGCAAGAATTATAATTAATGATGATGCACACGCTCCTAATCGAATACAGGATAAATATACACTAGCTATTTATGAAGAGGCAGAAAAAATTGGAATCAATGTTTTAACTAAAATTGATGAATTATAATAACAAATGTAAGAAAACGAGTTGGATAAATATCCAACTTTTTTATTTCGATTGCTATAAAAAGGTGTTTTTTTATTAAAAACATATTAATTTTAATAGAAGTAGAAGAAAAACTGTTAATAAACAAGTTTAAAAATCAAAAATAAGGCCTAAAAAGGGACTTTTTTTAAGTTTTAACCATTAATACTCTAAAGTTATTCGCATAAGCGTAAAAGATGTTAAAAAACAATGATTTTGAGGTTTAAAATATTTTAACAAAATAAATATACTCATAAATGCTAAAAATGAGTTAGTTTAATTGTCGTAAAAGTAAAAAAACAGTAAATAAACACTTAATTAATTAGAAATAGTACATTTATTAATCAATTGCTTTATTTTTTTATATTTATATTTTACTTCCTATAATATATATTATGTTAACTTGTAAAAAACATAAGTAAAAAGCCAATAAATTTATATTTTTATAATAATGTGCATAACCTATTTTAGATGTTAATAACTTTTTTTAATCCCCATTTATTAATCTTTAATCTAATAAATATATTGTTTTTTATTTTGATATTCTGTAAATTAATTTATTAGAAAATAAATAAAAAATAAAAAACGCTAGGAATTTAAACGATTCCTAACGCTTTCTAAAAACGATTAGATTAATAAATATTCGTCTTTTTAAATCTCAATCGCTCACAGGAGGCTTTTAAGACTTAAAAAAGTTTAAAACATCATTATAAATTTCATAGCGTTCATTTTCATTTAGTGATTCATGGCGTAAATCTTCATATAATTTTTTAGAAACACTTAATCCAGCTTTTTGATATTTTTTATATAGTTTATTGACTGATTTACCAAAATTACTAACTGGGTCTTTAGCGCCAGAGAAAATGAAAATTTTTAAATTCTTATTTACTTTTTCAATTGATGATTTTTTAAAAGATTTTCTTAAACTACATGCAATTGAATGATAAACCATATCAGGTACAGGTGCGCCACATAATGGATCAGCTTCATAATTTTTTATATTTTCAGAACTCTTTGATAGCCAGTTAAATTCAGAATCTTCTTCAAATTTTTTTTGAAAGCCGCCAAAAGTAAGTTTATTAATTAATTTAGAACATCTTGCGGGATCATTTTTAGAAGTCATACTAGTTAATATTTTTAATAGGCCATATCTTGCATCACCAACATCAGTACCAGATAATATTAGTTTATCAAAGTCATTAGGGTAACGTTGAATATATTCTTGTGAGGAAATTGAACCCATACTGTGGGAGAAAAGACAACGAATTCCCGTAAATTCACTTGCAAATTCCTCTCTAACGAGTTTTATACTCTTTATCACCGCATCAATAAAGTCATAATCGCTAATTACCCCAACTTTTGAAGGTTCTTCTGCTGATTCTCCATGGTGATAATGGTCTTCACCAAGCACTTGAAAGCCATTATCAACCAAAAAATTGGCAAATTCATCATATCTTAATACGTGTTCAGACAACCCATGGGCTATTTGAATAGTTCCGATTGGTTTTACATCAGGATTATACCAACGATATCCTACAATATCATCTTTATCATCGAATTTAATTACAAATCTTTCTCTCATTTTGTTATTTCTCCTAGTACAGATGTACCTAATTTAGGCATTTCACAGTTAAAATTGTCACAAATTGTTGCGCCAACATTAGCAAATGTATCAAAATCTGGTAAAACTCTACCATTTATATGTTTATGATAGCAAATAAATGGTACCATTTCTCTAGTATGATCAGTTCCGTGATGGATTGGATCATTTCCATGATCCGCAACAACTATTACTAAATCATCTTTATGCATTTTTTCAATAAAATTCTTTAAATCAACATCAAATTCTTCGATTGCCATACGATATCCAGGTAAATTTCTACGATGGCCATATAAAGCATCAAAATCAACTAGGTTAGTAAAGCAAAGTCCAGTGAAATCTTTGTCTAAATATGCGGTTGTTTTCAACATACCATCATGATTTGATACTGTTCTGGTAGCTTCAGTTACGCCGTAGCCATCAAAAATATCATTAATTTTACCAATTGCAACAACATCATAGCCCTTCTCTTGTAAAAAATTCAATGTAGTTTTAGCAAAAGGCTTTAAAGCGTAGTCATGGCGATTAGTTGTTCTAGTAAAATTATCTTTTGAAGTACCAACAAATGGTCTTGCGATGATTCTTCCAACTCGCCATGCTTTATTTTCAATAGTAATTTTTCTTGCGTAGGCACAAATTTTGTATAATTCATCAAGTGGAATAACAGCTTCGTTTGCGGCAATTTGGAGAACTGAATCAGCTGAAGTATAAACGATTAAAGCACCAGTTTTTAGTTGTTCTTCTCCTAATTCTTTAATGATTTCTGTACCACTAGCGCTCTTATTACCGATAACTTTTCGACCACTAAATTGTTCTAAATCATCAATTAATTCTTTTGGGAAACCAGTTTCGGTAAATGATGGAAATGGGGTAGTAACCTTTAATCCCATCATTTCAAAATGGCCTGTTAAAGTATCTTTACCAACACTTTGTTCAATCATTCTTGCGACAATTCCCATTGGTTTTGCCATAAAGGGGGTCTTGTTATTAGGACAAATATTGCCAATTCCTAGTTTTGTTAGGGTTGGTACATTGAAACTTTCACTTAAGTTTGCAATATGACCGAAGGTATTTGCGCCTAAATCGTCATATTTTTTGGCATCGTATGCTGCTCCAATTCCCATTGAATCAGTAACTATTACAAATATTCTTTTAAATTTTTTATTTTCCATGTGGGTGTGCTCCTTTATAAATTTCTTTTAATTTTTGATTAGATAAATGAGTGTAAATCTGCGTTGTTGAAATATCTTCATGGCCTAACATTTCTTGAATTAGGCGTAAATCAGTACCTGCTTCAAGTAAATGGGTGGCAAATGAATGGCGTAAGGTATGGGGTGAAACTTCTTTAGTAATGCCAGCTTTGTTACATTGTTCTTTCAAAATTAAGAAAAAACTTTGTCTAGATATTGGGGTGCCGAGATGATTTAAAAAGACATAACCGTTATCTTTTGAAGGCTTGGCAAGTTTGGGCCTTGAATTAATGATATATTCACGCAATACTTTATTTGCGTAATCATTTATCGGTACAATTCTTTCTTTATTTCCTTTACCTTTTACCGATATCATCTTATTAGTTAAATGTAAATCTTGAAGTTTTAGACCAACTAATTCTGATACTCGAAGTCCTGTACCGTAAACCATTTCAATCATTGCTTTGTTGCGATGATGGATTGGAGTAGAATCATCTAATGAATCTAAAAGTTTGATTACTTCTTCTACTGAAAGGACAGTTGGAAGCTTTTTATCAAGTTTTGGAGATGACAAATTTGTCGCAGGATTTTCTAAAGTACGATGTTCTAAATAAAGAAATTTATGAAAACTCTTGATAGCACTTAATGCCCTACTAGTTGATGTTGGACTATATCCAAGTTTTTTTAAATATGCAAGATACTTTTGAATAGTTTTTGTATCTACATCTCTAATATCATCAATGCCTTGATTTTCATTTAAATAATAAATATAGTTCTGTAAATCGCTGACATACGAATGTACAGTATTTTCACTTTTCATCTTCTCTGAGACGAGATAATGTTGATATTCACTGATCAAATCATTCATACTTTGCCTCCACAAAGTTAAATTTTATACATATTAATAATGCGTATATTACGATAAATATTGTCGCAACAATAATAACTTTAAAATAATTACTCTTAGAATTTAGCATATCTTTTCCTCTGAAACTTAACTTTAAAGACTGATAACCTACATAATAGAGTAACGGAAATATTAAAAATAATTCGAGAAAACCAAATTTTATGAACGTCGCAACTCCAAAAAGTCCAGAACTCTTGACAATAATGCCAAATGTTACTCCCTCCATAAAACTCTTAAAATATATTATAAAATATGCAATTATAAAACCCAAAGGAATTATGCCAACTAACCATAATAAGAAAAAGTACCAATAATTTAATGAAAATGAATTTAAAAATACCTGAAGATAAGGAATATCTTGGTAACTTAATTGATAGTTTTCTCTTCTTAATTGACTAGTTGATATGACACCAATAATAAAACCAACAATAATTGTCAGAATAATTGATATCATTAATATGCTTTTATTATGTTTTCTCACTTATATCAAATCTTTCTAAATAATTTTTAGAATAATGTGATTTGTTATATAAACATATTTATCAGGAATATATACATGATTATAATTTAATTTAAGACTACCTTCTTCTATTAAATAATTGATATTTGGATAAGCATCAAAGATGGAAATACCAAATTTTTGTTTAAACCTATTTATATCAATACCTTGTTTTTTACGAAGTCCTAGAATTATTGCTTCTTTTTTTTCTTCCTGCATTGATAAATTTATTGTCTCATCTAATTCAACTTTATGGTTATTAATACCTTGTATATATTTGTTAATGTTATTGGTAGTCGTAAAACGACAATGATTATAGTATGAACTACCACTAGCACCTAATGACAAATATTCATCACAATTCCAGTATATGAGATTGTGAATTGATCGATAACCTTTCTTTGCAAAATTGCTTGTTTCATAGCGATTAAATTTATTTTTTCTTAAGATATTACAGATGTGATGATACATCTTGGCTTCTAAATCTTCAGAAATTAGCTTAAGTTTGTTTTGTTTAACTAGATGATAAAAGATTGTGTGCTCTTCTAAAATAAGTGAGTAATAGGAAATGTGTGTTATATTTAATTTTGTTACGATTGATAAATCTATATCAACATCTTCTAAAGTTTGAGAAGGTATGGCATACATTAAATCAACATTAATATTATTAATCTGATAATTGTTTAAAAGGTTGATTTTTTTATTAAGTTCCTCTTCAGTTATGAAACGATTAATTAGCTTTTGTAATTTTGGAACAAAAGTTTGTACACCGATTGAAACTCTTGTTATGTGATACTTACTAAGAATTTTTACTAGTTCTTCATTAATATCTTGTGGATTTACTTCGATTGTAAATTCAATTAATTTATTTACATCAATAGTTTTAGTAAGACTTTCTAGTAGAGTTTCTAAAAGTTTTAACGAAATACTAGATGGAGTCCCACCGCCGATATAAACGGTATTGAATGAATAATTATTAATATTTTTTATTTTCAACTCCGTACAGAGCGCTTTTACATACTCTTTTTGCCGGTTTTCATTGGAAACTGATTTACAAAAATCACAGTATGGACAAATAGAATGGCAAAAAGGTATATGAATGTAAAGACCTAGCATTTTCTATCACCAGCATTTATTATATCACAATTAGCAAAAAAAGTAAAATTTGCGCAAAAAAACAACCCAAATATTAATTTGAGTTGTCATCATCTAATTTAAGAACTGCTAAGAATGCATCTTGAGGAATTTCAACACTTCCCACTTGTTTCATACGTTTCTTACCTTCTTTTTGTTTTTCTAGAAGTTTTTTCTTACGGCTAACGTCACCACCATAACATTTTGCAAGAACGTCTTTACGAAGAGCTGAAACATTTTCTCTCGCAACAATTTTTCCATTTACCGCTGCTTGAACTGGTATTTCGAATTGTTGACGAGGTATCAAACCACGTAATTTTTGAACTAGGGCTCGACCTCTTCGATAAGCAAAATCTTTGTGAACAATTATGCTTAAGGCATCAACTTTATCACCATTTAATAATATATCAAGTTTAACTAATTTTGATTCACGATAATCACTAGGTGAGTAATCAAGTGATGCGTAGCCTTTAGTTGAAGATTTTAAACGATCAAAAAAGTCATAAACAATTTCTGAAAGTGGTAAGTCATAGCGAATAGCTACCCTAGTTTCTTCAATGTAATTCATACCAACAAAAGTACCACGTTTATTTTGACATAATTCCATTATTGGACCTACATATTCATTTGGTACCATAATTGTGGCTTCAACATAAGGTTCTTCTATGCGCTTTATCATTGTAAAGTCTGGTAATTCACTTGGATTGTCAATTGCTTTCATTTCACCATTAGTTAAATATACATGATATTCAACGCTTGGGGCAGTGGCAATCAAATCAATTTTAAATTCTCTTTCAATTCTTTCTTGAATAACGTCCATATGAAGAAGTCCTAAAAAGCCTGTTCTAAAGCCAAAGCCTAGCGCTTGTGAGGTTTCAGGTTCAAAAACTAAAGCCGCATCATTTAGTCTTAGTTTTTCTAAAGCATCTTTTAATTCTTCATATTTATTTGGTTCAATTGGGTATATACCGCAAAACACCATTGAATTCATTCTTCGGTATCCAGGAAGGGGCGTTTTAGTTTCATTTTCTAATGTGGTTATGGTATCACCAACATGAACAGTTTGAACATCTTTAATGCTTGCGGCAATCCAACCAACGTCGCCTACAGTTAAATAGTCTTTCTTTTTTTCCTTTGGTGTATTAACACCAAGTTCTACTACTTCATAGATGGCATTAGTTGCCATCATTTTAATATGATCGCCTTTTTTAATCGTACCATTTTTAATTCTTACCGATGGGATTACCCCACGATATGCATCGTAAAAAGAATCAAAGATTAATGCTTCTACGGGAGCAGTTGGATCACCAGTTGGAGCAGGTATTACTTCAACAATACGTTCTAATAGTTCATCAATACCAATTCCTTCTTTAGCACTTGCTAAAATTGCATCACTAGCATCTAAACCGATAACATCTTCAACTTCCTTTTTTACACGTTCAGGGTCAGCTGCAGGTAGATCAATTTTATTTATTAAAGTAATAATTTCTAAATCATTATCAACTGCTAGATAAACATTAGCCAAAGTTTGAGCTTCAATTCCTTGTGCAGCATCAACGACTAAGACTGCACCTTCACATGCCGCAAGACTTCTTGAAACTTCATAAGTAAAATCGACATGCCCTGGTGTATCAATTAAGTGAAAAATATAATCTTCGCCATTTTTTGCATGGTAGTTTAGCTCAACGGCATTTAGTTTAATGGTAATACCACGTTCTCTTTCTAAATCCATTGAATCTAGTAATTGATCTTTCATTTCCCTAATATCGACAGTTTTAGTCTTTTCTAAAATACGATCAGCTAGGGTACTTTTACCATGATCGATATGAGCAATAATAGAGAAATTACGGATGTGATTTTGGCGTTTTAATAGTGTTTCTTTGTTAGGTAACATTATTAGCTCCTTAATCGTTTTTTAGCGTTTGAGGTAGATATTTACCCATAAATAAATTTTCAAACGCTGTAAAACGGCATTTTCTACATTTTTTTCTTATTTATTATACATTAATTATTTTCATTTGGCAAGTAGATAGTTTTTATAATAATAAACGCGTTCGTTTATTTAAATTATCAATGTGTTCTACCGGTATACCATATTTTTTGCCAATTAAATCAATTTTTTCTCTGTTTACCATATTACCATATTTAATAGATTTTACATCAACGCTCATAATTAGTTCTTCTAAATGAACTAACGTGTTACTAATTAATCCTACATCGGTTAAATATCCAAAAGGAATAATAACATCTACGGGTTCTTTAATAGTTTTTACGTTACACATTTTATTTATTACTAAAACATGCTCAGTAAAATTGTTGCGTTTAATAAAATCTTTAATTGCATTACTCATATTTCCTACTATTAATTTCATACGACACCTCCATTATTAATTTATGAAATAAATAAGTAAGTGCCATAAAAAAAGTCCTACAAATGTAGGACTAAAATTCTTTTGTTATAACTTGATTACATGCTTGGGTTTGCTTTAAATCAATAATTCTTTGGTTTGAACTACCTCTAAATATCAAAGAAATATCTCTTTTACTAATAATAAATGGTCCATCAACCAAATAATCAGCAAGTGATAGTATTTCATTTATTTCAGGATCTGCAAATGCTTTTAATTGTTCAAAAGTGTATCCAGTATAAATTAATATGTTTTTTTTAGGAAATATATTTTTAAATCCCTTTATAAGGCTCAAAATCGCCGATTTTTGCGCGAACGGCTCACCACCACTAATAGTTAGACCACTCATGTAAGGGTGTTTAGCAAAACGCGAGCAAATTTCATCAACATCAATGCTTGTTCCCTTATCAAAATCATGAGTTTCAGGATTATGACAACCTACACAGTGATGTGGACAACCTTGAGTAAATACCACATATCTTATACCTGGGCCATCAACAATTGACTCAGATATTTCTCCTGCGATTCTAATGTTCATTAATATCAGCCTTCATATGTTTTACACGACTTTCAACTTCATCACGTTTAGCATCGTTAAAACGATCAAGTGTACCAACTAAATAACCAGTAATTCTTCTAATTCTTTCAAACGGTACTGCATCTTCACTACGACCGCATTTAGGACAAACATTGTCAATTATACCATTAAATCCACAAATACTATCGCGGTCAACAGGGTGGTTAACAGCCCCGTAACCAATTCCTTCTTCTTTCATACAACGAATAATTGATTCAAAAGCATCTAGGTTTTTAGCAATGTCACCATCTACTTCAATATAAGAAATATGACCTCCATTAGTTAAAGCATGGTAAGGTGCTTCTTTCTTGATTTTGTCGAATACAGAAATATTGTAGTATACAGGAATATGAAATGAGTTAGTATAGAATTTATGATTAGTTATTCCTTCAATTTCGCCGAATAATTTCTTATCTAATTTTACAAATCTTCCCGATAAGCCTTCAGCAGGGGTTGCAATTAGCGAGAAATTTAAACGATATTTCTTAGAATAACGATCAAGTTTTTGTCTCATAAAGCCAATGATTTCAAGACCTAATTTTTGAGCTTCATCGCTTTCACCATGATGTACACCAATTAAAGCCTTTAATGTTTCCGCAAGTCCAATGAAACCTACAGTAAGTGTTCCATGTTTAATAACTTCCGAAATTTTGTCATTAAACTTTAACTTATCACTTCCAAGCCAAATTCCTTGGCCCATTAAGAATGGGAAATTGTAAACATATTTGTCTTGTTGAATAGCAAAACGTTCTAATAATTGACCAACGCATAAATCAACTAAATAGTCTAATCTTTCATAGAACTTAGTTAGTTTTTCATCTAAATCTTTAACACTCATAAGCTGTAAAGCAATACGAGGCAAATTTATTGATGTAAAACTTAAATTACCACGACCTGTAACTATTTCATTAGTTGGATCATAAACATTGGCAACAACACGTGTACGACATCCCATATAAGCTGCTTCTGTACGATAATCACCTGGTTTATAATATTGTAAATTGTAAGGTGCATCGATGAATGAGAAGTTAGGAAATAAACGTTTTCCTGAGCAATACATTGATTTCTTAAATAAATCGTAGTTTGGATCTTCAGGATTATAGTTTATGCCTTCTTTTACTTTGAAGATTTGAATAGGGAAAATTGGAGTTTCACCATTTCCTAATCCCGCAATTGTAGCATCTAAGATAGCATGCATTACAATACGTCCTTCTTCTGATGTATCAGTACCATAGTTTAGTGAACTAAATGGAACTTGGGCACCAGCACGAGAGTGCATTGTATTAAGATTATGGATTAAAGCTTCCATTGCTTGATATGTTGCATCTTTAGTTTCATCCATTGCCATTTTTAATGCGGCATCAAACATCTTGCCATTGATAGGTGCATATTTTTTGTTTAATTCGTTATAGATAGCTTCAATAATTTTTTCGTCACCCATACGAATTTCGCGGCCTTCGTTTACTTCAATATTTGAAAACATAAGTTTAAACTCATCATCATTAATTTGATAGCCTTCAAATTCTAACATTTTTTCAAGAGCTTTACGAAGTTCTTTTTTATAAGTTTTTCTTACCCCAAGAGCCATAGCATAATCAAAGTTAGGAACACTTTGGCCACCATGTTGGTCATTTTGATCGGCTTGAATAGCAATACAAGCAAGTGATGCATAACTTCTAATACCATTAGGTTCTCTTAAGAAACCATTGCCTGTTGAAAAACCACCTTTAAATAATTTGATTAAATCAATTTGGCAACATGTCATAGTTAGGGCATAGAAATCTAAATCGTGAATATGAATATCCCCTCTAATATGAGCATTAGCATATTCAGGTTTAATAAGTTCACTAAGATAAAAATGTTTAGCAGATTCACTACCATATTTTAACATCATACCCATAGGTGTGTCAGCATTTATATTAGCATTTTCACGTTTCGCATCTTCATCTTTTGAATCTTTAAATGTAATATCATGTAAAGATTGCATTAAGTTAGTTTTTCTTTCACGAACTCTTGTTCTTTCTGCACGATAGCGAATATATGTTTTGGCAACTTCTGTTTCACCCATTTCAATTAAAACATTTTCAATAATATTTTGAACGTTTTCAACTGAAACACTTGTTTCATACTTTGCGTTAACTTGTTCAATAACTTTTTCGGTTGCGGTCTTAACAACACTTAAATCATCTTGACCACAAGCAAGTTGTGCTTTATAAATGGCATTTTCAATTTTTTGAGGATCAAAAACTTTTCTTCGTCCATCTCTTTTTATAATTTTTTTAACCATAACCAATCCTCCCTAAATACAATCAAATTTTCATTTTTGTTAAAAAGTATGTCAAAATTATAATACAAAAAAAGCTTTAGTGTCAAATAAAAGGTTAATGTAAATTTTTTCTGTTTTTTTCATAAACCAAAGAATTAAATCAATTAAAAATTAAATGTGTTTTGTTTGCAAAAAAGTTCAAAGTATGATAGCTTTTGCCTTGAGGTGATAGTATGTATTTTATCATTATATTTGTTGTAATAATAGCAATTATAGTCTTTATTCATAACGTTAGATTACCAAAATCTGAAGTGAATAAAAAGATAAAATATTACGAAGCCCATTTGAAAACAAAATATACTAATGTACAAATATCAAGACTAGATACTGATAAATCAGTTATTAAAGTAGTCTTTTCAAATAATAATAGTTATTTTATTAAATTTGTTTACATCCCAAATTATTCTCAAATTCAAATAAATAATAAATCAACTTGGGAACTTAAATATGGAGCCGGTAACACTCCTGGTAAACATCAACCCCATAAAAGATATCTAAATGAAATTGCGACTTTTATGAATGAAGATTATGTTGGTAAAAAGATTGTAGCTTTTACTAATAATCCTAAAGAAATCGTTAAATATATTAATGAATCAGAAATTATCATTGTTAATCCATCTACTGATGTATATGGAGCAAATCTTATAAGTGTCCATAAACTTGACAAAATTGTCAAAGAAGAGTAATAGCTTTTTGCTATTATTTTTTTATATACAATAGCCTTCTGTGAGCGTCCGAAATAATTTTAGGTGAGTAAATATTAATTCAAACGTTAAAAAACTCCCTTTTAAAAGGGCGTCTACTTATATAAGATTATCGATATATTCAATAACCAAATCTCGCATTATTACATCAGTATCAACATATTTGACATTTCCAAAGTATGATTGATAATACCTACTTGTAAATACATAATCAATAATTGCAACATTATAGGTCTTGTCAGAAATAATCTCTGATGCATTAAAATCTTTATTAATATAGATGTAGTAATCAGCATTATAATAAAATCTTAACAAATCGCTTCCCTTAATTTCAACAAGATATACTTCATTATTAAATGGGAAAACATTGTAAACGTCAGAAACTGTTACATTTCCATCAGAAATATAAGCACGTACTCCACCAGTATTTAAAATGGCAAAATCAGTTTTGAATGAATCACGCATAGCTTCAACCGAAATATTACCAAGAGTATTTTTATCTAAATATGAACTTGCAATACCAAGTGATCGGTTACCTTCATCAATGTATGATTGATATTCTTTTAGAACTTTTGTCATATCAGGATCTAGATTAAAATTTGCGGGATTATAGAAATTGACATTGTATTTAACTAAATCTTTACGAACGTTTAATTCTAGTAAAACAGATACAGCAGTTTGATTTTTGTCTCTATTTTCAACTACTGGAATATTTACACCATCTTTTCTAGTTTGATATTCATTTTCATAAGTATGAGTATGTCCACAGAATATGGCATCTATTGTTTCATCATTTTCTAATTGAGCTAATTGATAGTTAGTTTCATAATCATAATCATGAATTGCGACTACAACAACATCGCATTTTTTAGTTGTACGTAACTCTTTTGCATATTTTTTGGCGACATCAACACAATCAATAAATTCATAATCTTTTACATTTTCATAAAGAATTGATGAGGTTAATCTTGAGCCTATTAATCCGATTATACCAACTCGAACATCTTTCTTTTCGATTATTGTATATGGTTCTAAAAAGTCGACAATTTCGTTGGTTTTTTTATCTATTATATTTGCACCTAAAAAGGGAAAATTAGCTTCACCATTAGTTAAATTACCATCTTTATATTCTGCAATTTTATCTAAACCCCAATCAAATTCATGATTACCAATAACATAAGCATTAAAATTCATATTGTTTAATGCGTCAATCATTGGGTATCCGCACAAGATATTAGAAATATACGAACCTTGCAAGATATCACCATTAGCAATTTTAATGTATTCATCACCTAGTTGTTTAATCAAACTAGCAAGTCGTTCTACTCCGGGATATTGATTATCTACAAAAGCACCATGAGTATCATTAATCATTAAAAACTTAGATTCATAACTACTTTTTACATTGGCTAAATCTGCTAGATTTATTTTATTACTAATATCACTATTTTCAAAGCGTGATTTATCACCACTTGCGATAATGTAAAGCATACCTGTTTTTCCAGATAATTCAAAATCATCAAAATAAGCATGATTAGTTTTAGTTAGATAAACATCATCAACATAGATTAAATATTCATCCGCATTGGTAATTGAATCCCAAATAATACTATTTGTACCATATTCAAGATATGGGGTAACAAGCTTTTTGGTTTCTCCATTAGTTGATGTAATATCGCAACCAGTTAGTATGAATATACTAGTAATTATGACTATTAACAACTTAATAAATTTTTTCATACATTTAAAACCTATTATTTAATATCTTTTACTGCTTTGATAACTTTATTGATAGCATCATCAAAGCTCATTTCAGTTTTTTCTAGAGTCTTTCTTACTTTAAATTCACATTCGCCATTTTCAGCTAATCTGCCAACAGTAATTACAAATGGGATACCGATTAATTCCCAGTCTTTAAATTTAAAGCCAGGTTTAGCATCACGATCATCTAAAACAACTTCAACTTTGGCTTTTTTCAAAGTTTCATAAATGTACTCGGCACCTTTTCGCATATTTTCATCATTATAATTGATTGGAACAACTACAACATGATATGGCGCTACATTTAAAGGCCAGATAATACCATGTTCATCATGATTTTGTTCAATGATACTAGACATAGTTCTAGTTACACCAATACCATAACAGCCCATTATCATTGGTCTTGCGATACCTTGTTCATCTTGATATGTACATTTTAACGGATCTGAGTATTTAGTTCCAAGTTTGAAAATTTGACCAATTTCAATGCCTCTTTCCATTTTTAAAGGTTTATGGCAAACTGGACATAAATCATTATCGACTGTAGCCCTAACTTGAAGTACTTTACCAGTGAAATCACGACCAAAATTAGCGTTTTCAAAATGATAATCATTTTCATTAGCACCAACGACAAAGTTTTTCATTTTAGTAACTTCTTCGTCTACTAATGTTTCAATATCTAGGTTAACTGGTCCAACAAAGCCTTCGACTGAACCAATTGAACTTATTTGTTCATTAGAAGCTAACACTAATTCATGTTCAGCAATACCTAAAGCATTGATAACTTTGATTTCATTTACATCACGATCGCCTCTTACTAATACCATAACTAAGCTATTATTAGCAATATTGTAATAGATAAGTGATTTTACTACTTGCTTTGGAGTAATATTTAAGTATTTACATATTTCTTCTATAGTTTTATGTTTTGGAGTATGGACTTTGTTTAAAGGCTTTTCTTCATCAGTACTATTTGTATCTTCGGCTACTGATTCAGCTTTTTCTTGGTCAGCTGCATACCCACATTCATCACAATAAATGATGTCGCTTTCGCCAACTTCAGAGATAGCCATAAATTGGTGAGAGCCACTTCCACCGATTGCGCCAGTATCCGCGAGCACAATCTTATAGTTTAAACCAAGTCTAGTAAAGATCTTTTCATAAGTTTCATACATTAATTTATATGACTTATCTAAACCAGTTTGATCTAAATCAAAACTATAGGCATCCTTCATAATGAATTCTCTACCACGCATTAATCCGAATCTAGGACGTAATTCATCACGATATTTTGTTTGAATTTGGTACAAGTTAATTGGTAAATTTTTACGTGATTTAATTTCATTTCTTACTAAATCAGTAAATATTTCTTCATGAGTAGGTCCTAAACAAAATTCACGATCATGGCGATCTTTAAAACGCATTAGTTCAGGTCCATATTTTTGCCATCTTCCTGATTCAACCCATAATTCTTTAGGTTGAATAGCTGAAGACAAAATCTCAAGGCTGCCTGCTTCATCCATTTCTTCACGAATAATGTTTTCAATTTTATGTAAAGTTCTTAGTCCGAGTGGTAAATAATTATATACTCCAGCAACTAATTTACGAATCATACCAGCTCTTATTAATAAAATATGACTAGATATAATTGCTTCATTTGGTGCTTCCTTTAGGGTTGCAATTAACATTTTACTAGCTTTCATATTAACTCCTTAATTTTGATTTAATTTGATATTTACGCAATATTATAACATTATTACTTAAAAAAAGCAAATAAACACCCTTATGAGTGTTTATTTATCGGTAATTCTGTTATTGAATTATAACTTTGATAAGTAACTATATTGTTATCATCTTGCATTACAAGATAATAATATTGAATCTTTGGACCACTTGTATCGATTGCAACAATACTGTTATATTTATTATATGCAAAAATAATTAAATTATCTACATACTTGTATGAACCATTTAATTGTAAATTGTCTTTAAATTCTTCTAAGAAACTAGTTGAATCTAAAGAACTATCTTTTTCAACTGCAGCTATTTTATTAGTATCAACAACAATCTCTTTATCAATTGAAGAATCGAAATTCAAATAATAATCATACATAACTGTTTTTATTTTTTGGCTTTCTTCTACTAATCGCCACATTATATCTATATTATATACTTTTTCTTTATCAATACTGATTTCCGCAATATACACATTATCATATTTATCAATAAAGCAACTATAATTTAAATAAATACCATCTTCATATACGTCGTATCTTTTAATTAAATCACTTTCTCTAATTTTACAATTAAATGTGAAAGAAAATGTTGTTGCGTCTAATTTATATTTAATTGGTTGTGGAACATAATCACAATTCTCACTAAATTTAATAATAAAACGATTTTTATGCGCTTCAGTTTCATATTCAACTGAATCTTCCGACCAACTTGGTAAAAAAACGCAATCAATGTTAGTATAATATTTGCCGACAATTTTGCTACTTGAATCATCAAGAGTAGGTGCTGAATCTTTTCTATTATTAGAACATGATGTAATAACTAGCACAATAAAAAGTAACAGAAATATCTTTACAATTTTTTTCATTATTTTACCTCCTTGTCAAATTCAAAAATATATAATCTTTTGTTATTTATTTGATAACAGGCTAACATAAAATGATTAATACCTTTTTCTAAATCGTAATTATTAATTTCTTTGGTCTTGACATTAACCAAACAATAGTAATCACTATTTGCGAGATATTTTTCTATGGCTACTGGAAAAAACTCACTAGATGTTTTCATTTTATTTTTACCCCAATCAGCAGATTCATTTAAATGGAAAGAAAAATCTTCAAGTTTTTGATTATCTTTAAAGATATAGTAATACATTGATTTAGGATAATAGTTACCAAATTCAGTTTCTTGATTGAGCCAGTTTTCAAAGTTTTGTATTTCGAAACTTTCAATATCAGGCATTTTAACTTTAAAATATTTTTTGGTTTTAATTAAGTATTTATTGCTATTTAATATTGATATTAAAAAAATACAAAATATGACAATAAATAATACTATAGCACTGCATATAAATATTTTCTTTTTTGGTATTTTTTTCTCAATAATTTTTTCCTGATTATTTGTGCTATTTTCAGTATCTTTTTTTCCGATAAGTTCATCAATACTAATGTTTAACATTTCAGCAATTTGGGGTAATAAATTAATATCCGGATAACTTCGATCCGTTTCCCATTTTGAAACTGCCTGTTTGGAAACAAAAAGTTTAGAGGCAAATTGTTCTTGTGTTAAATTATTTTCTTTGCGATATTTTTTTATTTGTTCTGATAATTTCACAACTTACCTCCTAACGTGCATTTTTAAAAGTTGAGTTAAATATTTACCGATTAAATTTTTTTCAAACGCGCACAGAAGCATTTTTATTTTACTTCTTATAAAAATAAAAGTCAATGCTAATTTGTCTACTATTAGTTGACACAACTATTTAATGATATGTGCAGTAATAATAGTGAATGAGTATGCATTTACGGTAATGCAAATATTGTTTAATTTGCAATACCAATTTTTTCCAATTCGCACTATTTCACAATTACAATCGTTAATTAAATTTCTGCAATAATTAACAACATCACTATCACCAATATTTAAATTGTTTTTTATGCGTTTATAGCCTAATTCTGTGGTATGAATTTTAGGCAAATTTATAAGTAACTCATTATAATTATTCACAATATTCACCTTTGTAATTTTAACATATTTTATTCTTTTTTTCCATAATTTAAATAAATTAGATAAAAAGCAGTGAATAAATCACTGCATATTTTTTATTTTCCTGATATTGCAAGTTCTTTAATCTTTAAAGTAGGTGATGCAATTTCATTGAAACGTTTTTCTATGTCGTTACCAATTAAGTCAACATTATTCATCATTTCATAGAAGTTACCAGAGATAACAAATAATGTTACAGGATTGGCAATTTTACCGTTTTCAATCATGAAGCCAGATGCTTGAACATTAAAATCACCAGAAATAGGATTTAAACCAGCATGCAAACCATTAACATCGGTTACAAAAATACCTTTTTCAACTGTACTAATAATTTCATCTTTGGTCAAATTACCTGGTTCTATAAACATATTAGTAGGACCAGTGCCAATTTTTCCAGCTACACCTTCTTTGAAACCATTACCAGTAGGTTCCACGTTGAAATAATTTGCGGTCTTAAGATTATGTAAGAAACCTTTGAATACACCCTTTTCAACAATTTTTTTAGTTCTACAAGGCACACCTTCATCATCAAATGCAACTTTAATTAATGAATCACTGTAGAATGGATCATCATAAATAGTGATGTTGTCACCAAATACTTTTTGACCAATTTTATCAGTTAAAATAGTTGTTTTTAAAAGAGCTGATGAGCCTTCAAAAATTGAACTAAAAGCAGCTAATATTGGAGTTGCAACATCTCTTTTTAATACAACAGGATATCTGCCACTATTTACAGAACCTGCACCAAGTTGTGAAACAGCCATTTCTGATGCTTCTTTGACGATTTTGTTAGTATCTAAATCATTTAATTTAAAATTAGCATCAACTGAGTAACCCATCACGGTCTGATCGTTTTCTTCAGCAAGAGCACCAACAAATGCTTCAACATAAGAATACTTTTTGTTAAGATTTAATCCTTTAGAATTTAAGATATTAATTTCTTTTGATACTTCATCATATTCACAGTAACCAATCTTTTTGATCTTGTCACTTGTTGCAAGCGTTTCTTTTTCAAGTTTCTTTAACAAATCAATCTTTTCAGCAGTTGAATGTTCTTTATAGTCTGATTCAACAACTGGAACGCTTTTATATGATGCGCCACCTTCATACATAAATTCAGGTTCTGTCATATCTAGTAATTTAGTATTTTCAACTAATTGGTGTAAGATTTGTTCAACCTCATTTTCTTCAAGTGTTTCAGTATAAACGTAACCCATTTTACCTTGATATAAGCCACGGATAGATACACCAAATATTTCTTTTATATTATATGATTCTAACTTACCTTCATCAAGTTTTAAAGTATTGCTTTCACTATTGCAAGCGTACACTTCTACTGCTTCTAAACCAAGTTCTAATCCTCTTTTAATTACATCTTGTAAAGTCATTAGTTGTTACCTCCTTTTCCACCAACAGTCATTTTTGAAACTCTTATGGTAGGTTGACCAACAATTGTTGGAACAGATCCACTCATTGAACCGCACATTCCGTACCCACAAGATAAATTGTCGCCAATCATATCAATGTGAAGTAAAACGTCTTTTCCTGAACCAACTAAAGTTGCGCCTTTAACTGGTTTAGTAATTTTACCATTTTCAATCATATAACCTACTTGAACGGCAAAGTTAAATTCACCGGTTGCGGGATTAACACTTCCCCCACCCATTTTTTCAGCGAATAAACCTTTTTCAGTACTCTTGATGATTTCATCGAATGTTGATTTACCATTTAAGAAATAAGTGTTTGTCATTCTTGAAGTAGTTTGATATTTGTAAGATTCTCTACGAGATGATCCAGTGATTGGATGATTCATCTTCTTTGAATTACGTTTATCAACTAAATAAGATTTTAAGATACCATTTTCAATTAAGACATTGCACTTTGAAGGAGTTCCCTCATCATCGACATTGATTGAACCCCAAGCATTTAAGTTAGTTCCATCATCTACGGCATTAACAATGTCGCTAGCTACTTTTTGTCCTAATTTATTACAAAATACACTCATGCCTTTTGCGACTGATGTTGCCTCTAATCCATGAACGCAAGCTTCGTGTAAGATAACTCCACCAAAACCATTGTTAATAACTACTGGCATTTCGCCGCCTTGCATTGGTTCAGCATGTAGCATTTCTACAGCATCATGGGCAACTTGTTTTGCGAAAGGAACAACATCAAAGTCATCAAACATTTCCATACCTTGATTACGACCAAATGAATCAAAACCAGTTTCCATTTCCTTACCATCGCTAGCAACAGCTTGACAAGAAAGTCTAGTATTGCAACGATAATCAGTTTGCCAAGTTGAATCACTGGCAAAAACAAATATACGTTTTTCCGTTTTTGTTAAATTACAAATTACTTGAACAATTTCTTTACTATATGCGTAAATTGTATCACTTGCGGTCTTCAATAAATTAACTTCACGACTTATGTCGTTTCCTCTAACATTTTTAGGGCTAACAACAAGTTCTACTTTCTTTTCAACAAATGGTTGCACTTCAACATGTTTCTTATCATTAAAGCTTCCAGCTAAAGTCTTAGCTGCTTTTAATAAATTCTCATATGTACAATCAGTAATTGATGAGTTAACCTCTAATTCGCCTTTAATAATACGAATTGCGGCACCCTTTACCTTTGATACGTTTGCGGTAGACAATTTACCAGAATGTAGTCTAAGAACTTCATTTGTTGTTTTTTCCATATATACTTCAGCGAAATCTCCACCAGTTGACAATGCAACTTCAAGGATTTCTTTTGCTAAAGTTTCATTAATACCAAACATTTCTTTATGCATAATACTCATTAATAACACCTCCTATATACAGTAAGATTTTACCACAAGGAGTGTTTATTGTAAATTAATTAACAAGTTTTATTTTTTATTAAAAGAATTAAAGATATTTTCATTAACACCATTTGTCATAATATCTCGAACTAATTTATTCTCTTCTGCTTTATCTAAATTCTTTCCAGCAAGCACTGATACATCTTTAATTACTTGTCTAATACTTGCTTCATCATTTAGATCCATATACCTAACTTTTTCAACTAATGCGAATACCGCATCAGGTTGAATATTATTCTCAGAAATAAAATTCATAACTTTATTTAAATTCACTTTAACACCTCAGTATAATATATGACAAATACCTAAATATGTTACAAAAAGGATGGGAATTTCCCATCCTGATTTTGTTATTCTACTACTTTTTTATAAATTTGAGGTAGTAACATACTATTATTAGTATCAGAAGTATAATTTAAAAATCTAGTCGCGTTAACATTATGTAATATTCTTCCATAACTATTATTTGTACTACTAATAGTAGCATTATTGCTTGCTATAGTTATTTTCCAAGTTGTTGTACCGCTTCCTAATGCCATTGCTTTTGCTTATAAAGTAATTGTTTCACCTTCAGTATAAGATGTATGATTACTATTAGTTGCACCTTCTGGTAAGTTTACATAGCTAATATTATGAGTTTTAGAAGGATCAGAACTATCTGCTTCATATCCAACGTATTCTATTTTACTTATTTGCATGGCTGTACCATTTTTACTTGTGTTAGAATTGATATCAAAAGTAAGAATATAATAGCAATTTTTTGTAGTCTTTGAAATTTTAATTTCATTAGTCCCTTTTTTTAAGTCTAAACTTATTTCCTCTAGTGCATTTGATCCATCCGCATTTTCAGATATAATTAGTTTTATACTATTAATATAAGTAGTTTTTATAGAATCAACTGTAATAGTTATTGAAGTAATAATTTCTGCAAATTTTGCGCTAATCTTAGCAACACCAGCAGTATTTTTTTACCAGTTTATTATAACACGATTATCAGCTTTTGCAATTAATTTTGTATTAAAATTAATTTTTAACTAAAAAAAGACTGGTTTTTTAACCAATCTTTCCTCTATTCATCCTTTAAAGAACGACTCATAAGTTCTAAAACAGCCTTATTTACGTCTTCTTTTTCATATATAACGCGGTATACCGCATCAATAATCGGAGTTTCTAAATTCATCTTTTTTGAAGCGTTATAGATAGCTTCTGCAGTTCTTGCACCCTCAACTACCATAGCCATTGAAGCAATCGTTTCTTCAAGATTTTTTCCAGTTGCAAGTTTTACCCCTGCTTGGTAGTTTCTAGAGTGATGTGATGTCGTTGTTACAACTAAATCACCTACACCAGTTAAGCCATATATTGTTTCTTCTTTTCCACCCATAGCTACAACTATTCTACGCAGTTCAACAAGAGCTCTAGATATTAGGCCAGCTCTAGCATTATCTCCATATCCCAATCCTTCAAGCATTCCTGAAGCAATCGCATATACGTTTTTTATTGAACTACATAATTCAGAGCCAATCAGATCATGACCAGTATATACTCTGAAGTATGTTGAATTATTAAATAATTTTTGAATTAGTTTAGCATCATCATGTTTTTCTGATACTGAACAAATTGTTGTTGGAAGTTGTTGTATTACTTCTTCGGCATGTGATGGCCCCGTAAGCGCTACAAACCCTTTAATGTATTTACTATCAATTACTTGTTTTACAACTTCTGAGACTCTCAAGAATGTAACTGGTTCTAAGCCTTTTGAAGTATTGACAAAAAGCTTAGGGGTTGTAATAACGTGTGCAATTTGTTCTAAAACGGTTCTTAAGACTTTAGTTGGTACACTAATAACTATAATATCAGAAAAGTCAATAGCTTTTTTAACATCAGTTGTAGCTTTTACTGTCTCTGGTAATTTACCAACAGGTAATTTATTTATATTAGTATGAAAATTATTAATTTCATCAACTGTCTTTTCATCTCTATCATACAATAATACTTCATTATTATTGTCACCTAGTATTCTTGTTAGAGCACTACCCCAACTTCCGGCTCCTATAACAGTTACTTTACTCATTAATTTTCTCGCTTTCTTAAAACTAACTTTATTGGTGTTCCCTCTAGCATAAATGCCGATCTAAAACGGTTTTCTAAATATCGTTGATATGAAAAGTGCATATAATTAGGATCATTAACAAATAAAACAAATGTTGGTGGTTTAGTATCAACCTGTGATCCATAATATACTCTTATACGATCTCCGTTAAATATTGGAGCTTGATTCATTATTGAAGCGTCAAGTATTATATCGTTTAATACATTGGTTGCAATACGACGATTGTAGTTTTCATATACTATTTTTATTTGTTCGAATAAAGTTTGAATGCGTTGATTCTTTAACGCTGAAACAAATACAATTGGTGCGTAACTGATAAATAAGAAATTCTTTCTGATTTTTTCTGTAAATTCTTTCATTGATTTCTCGTCTTTATCAACAGCATCCCATTTATTGACAACTATAATAACTGCTTTATTATATTCTGCCGCATAACCAGCTATACGTTTATCTTGTTCTTCTATTTCTTTAGTCCCATCTAAGACAAATAAAACTACTTCCGAACGTTCAATTGCTTTAATTGCACGTAGAACACTATATTTTTCTGCATTTTCGTATATCTTACCTTGTTTTCTAATACCAGCGGTATCAATAACAACGTAATTTTTACCATCTCTAGTAAATTTTGAGTCAATTGCGTCTCTAGTTGTTCCTGCTATATCACTAACAATAACTCTTTCAGTTCCTAGTATTGCATTAGTAAGTGAACTTTTACCAACGTTAGGTTGGCCGATGATACAAAATTCTACCGCATCATCGTATCTTTTTTCTTTTTTTTCTGGTAATAATTCTACTACTTTATCGAGTAAATCACCAACACCAATTCCATGTAATGCACTCACGGCAATAACATCATCTACGCCTAAATTATAAAATTCATAGATATTATCCATGAATTTTACGTCGTCTATTTTGTTTGCCGCAACGATAACAGGTTTTTTACTTTTATGAAGAATTTTAATAACATCTTTATCTCCATTAGTAACACCAACTCTGCCATCAGTTACTAAGATTATTACATCGGCCTCATCAATTGCTAGTTGAGCTTGAGCTTTTATTTCTTCCATAAATGGAACATTTTTAAGCTCAATCCCACCAGTATCAATAATTGAAAATTCTTGATTTAGCCATTCGCATTTAGTGTACAAGCGATCTCGGGTAATACCACTAGCATCATCAGTGATTGCTAGTTTATCGCCAGAAAGTCGGTTAAATAGGCTTGATTTTCCAACATTAGGACGCCCAATAATCGCTACTGTACCTCTTTTCATAGACTATTTTTCTTCCTTATCGTCTAAGTTAAGGTTGCCGATTAGGTCACCTATTGTGCTTGTTGGAGTTTCTTTTGCTTGTTCTGCAAAATATTTATCAAAGCTTTCTCTCTCTTTAGCAACTTCAATTGCTTTTGAACTTACACGCAATTTAGCTACGCTTGGATCGCAATCTTGTACCATTACTTCTACTTCAGTACCAACTGGGTAAACTTCATCAACACGTGTAATACGTTTAGTTGAAGTTACTTCATTTACTGGTAAGAAACCTTGAACATTTTTATAGTTAACTAATGCACCACGATCGTTAACAGATGCAACTGTAACCATAATCTTGTCGCCACGATGCAAACGGACATCTGCCCAAGTATTATCTAATGTAGCTTTGTGTGATAAACTTACACGTTTTTTAGCATCATCAATATTTAAAACTTTAACTGTTAATGTAGAACCTTCAGTTACTTCATCTTCAATTTTAACATTGCTGAACCATGAATATTCACTTCTTGGCATTAAGCCTGAATAATCATCAGTAAGTTTAATAATTAAACCTGCAGGAATAATCTTTTCAACATGACCTTCAAATACGTCACCAACATGATATTGTTCTTTTAATACATCCCAAGGATGTTTAACAAGTGCTTTCATTGATAAAGAAATTTTATTTCCGTCAATACCAATAATCTTAACTTGTACTTTGTCACCAACTTTTAATCTGTTGCTAACATTACGAACAGGTTTATGATCTATTTCTGATTGATGTAATAAGCCACTTACTTCACCAAGACTAACGATAGCACCGTATGGTAAAACGTTAACAACTTCACCTTCTACAACCATATCTACAGCTAATGCAGCATATGCAGCTTCTTTAGCAAGACGATATTGTTTTTTCATTGCCATTACATTTGAAACAGTAACTTGAAGACGATCTTTATTTACATATAATACCATAACATCAAGCATTTGACCTCTTAAGTTCTTTAATGCTTCTTCTTTTAAATCGATAAATTTGATAGGTAAGAATAATTTAAATCCTTGATAATCTAAATCAGCACCAGCTGCAGTAACTTTTACAACTTTCGCTTTAATAATTTCATCTTTTTCCTTAATTTCTTCAAATAGATTTAATTTCTCTTTTTCATCTTCTAATTTAGTTGACAAAATGCATAGTGGTTCGCCTGTCTTTTTGTCTTTTGTAACACTTTTAACAGTAGCTTCAAATTCTTCACCTTCATGATAGATATTATAAAGCTTTTGCCCTTCATTATAGTCTTTTAAGTCATTGCTATAAATTACAGCTTTTGTTTCATCGCCTAAGATTAGATAGATTGCATCTTTAGTAACATTGATAATGCAACCCTTTACGATTTGTCCTTCTTTGTAAGTGCTTTTACTCATTTTGTTTTTCCTCTCATTAACTAATTGTATAATCCGACTAACTACTTCATCAATTGATAAATCGGTACTATCAATGACTACCGCATCCTCTGCACAACGTAGAGGACTGTGTTTACGAGTTGAATCTTTCCAATCTCGTATTTCAATTTCTTGAATTGTTTCTTCAAGTGGTAAAACAATTCCTTTTTCTGCTCTTTCAAGCATTCTACGTTTAGCGCGACATAGTACTGTCGCATCTAGATAGATTTTCAGTGGTGCATCTTTTAGCACAACTGTTCCAATGTCACGTCCATCCATAATGCAATTTTTTGAATTGCTTATTTTGCGTTGATAATCGACAAGAAAATCACGAACGCAACCTATTTTGGAAGGAGTTGAAACTTGGTTAGTAACGTCTACTGATCTGATAGCTTCACTAACATCTTCACCATCCATTATGAAACGACCATTACAAATATCAAGTTCGGTATTTTTCAAAAAACCATAGGCATTTTCATCATTCATATCAATACCTAAACGCATTGCTTTTAGTGTAATAGCACGATACATTGCGCCAGTATCTATGTATTCAAAGCCTAATTCTTGGGCAAGTATTTTTGAAATTGTTGATTTACCTGAACCGGCTGGTCCATCAATGGCTATTTTGAACATAATTTCACCTCACTTGCCACATTATACCATAAATTGTATTTTCAAGTTGTATTAATGATAAATATTTTTTACAATTCTAAATCCGCATCATTACGGCATATTACAATCTCAGAAGGTTTACCTAAATCGTTGGTTACAAACTTTTTACCATTATCGGCAATAGCTGTACGTAAGACTGTGTAGTCAATTTCAACAAAGCCTTTTTCACAGAAAACATAAGATGCTAAATCCGAATTGGCATTCTTAGCATGAATTACTTCTAAATCAATTGCCTCATGCATATTTGAACGAACTGCTTTCAAATACATCTTACCAACGTTATTCTTCTTACCTTTATTGATTTCTTCAGGACGCATACGTTTAATGTTTCCACGGTTAGTTAAGATCAAGACAATGTCTTTTTCACTAACATATTTAGCACCGACAACGTAATCGTTTGGACGATTCTTAAGCTCAATTGATTTAACACCAAATGAAGCAGGCTCAATAACACTAACTTCTGATGCATCGTATCTATTCATGAAGCCATCTTTAGTCGCAATAACAACTTCATAATTGCTACCCTTAACAACGTCAGCACTTACTACCGCATCATCATCTTTTAATTTAGTAGCCTTTAGAGCTTTAGAATATCTTGTAACGTAAAGACTAGATAATTGAATACGTTTAATTAAACCAGACTTAGTGGCAAGAAGTACATATTTTTCTTCTTTAAAGTCAGTAACTGGGAACGAGAAAATAACTTTTTCATTAGGTTCCATACCAATTAAAGTACTAATGTGAATACCTTGATCTTTATGTTTAGATTCAGGAATCTTGTGAATTGGTAAGAAAATGTAATTACCACGGTCAGTAAACTGAATCAAAGTATCAGTTGTTGCTACTGCATATAAATCAGTAATAACGTCACCATCTTTTAATTTAGTAGGTTCATTGGTTCCAAAGAAAGCTTTTTTGCTGAGACGTTTTAGATATCCATCATGGGTAATCATTAAAATTACATCTTCTTTTGCAATGAACTCTTCTGTTTTTACTTCAACTTCAGTAATTTCATGTTGAATTAAAGTTTTACGAGGGCAATCAATAATTTCTTTTACTCTACTTAATTCAGCAATTACGGTTTTTAATAAAGCAGTTTCGCTAGATAAGATATGACGTAAACGCTTAATATCATTTTCTAATTCTTTTTCTTCTGTTTTTAATGCAAATATATCGGTATTGGTTAATCTATATAATTGCAATGTAACAATGGCTTCTGCTTGTAATTCAGTAAAACCATACTTTGAAATGATGTTTTCTTTGGCATCAGTTTTATTTTTCGAATTACGGATAGTTGTAATTACTGCATCTAATATTGATACCATTGATATTAACCCTTTAACTACTTCTTGACGCTTCAAGTCTTTTTCAAGTTCGAAATTACTTCTGTTTGTAACAACTTCTTTTTGGTGAACAATATAAGCATCTAGTATTTCCGCAAGTCCCATTTGCATTGGTCGACCTTGCGATATGGCAACTACGTTAAAGTTATAACTTGTTTGTAAATCGGTTTGTTTTAATAAGAAGTTTAATATTGTTTCAGGATTTACATCTTTTCTTAAATGAATGTCGATTTGTAAACCTTCACTACTTGTGTTATCAAGAATTTCACGAACACCATCAACATTTTTGGTTTGTAATGCATCACCCATTTTCTTTACAAGTAATGCTTTATTAACATCATATGGAATTTCAGTAATTACAATTCTAGGATCATTTGCTTTAGTAGTATCAATAGTATATTTTGAACTAATTATTACTTTTCCGCGTCCAGTTTCATAGGCATCACGTAAACCGTCAATACCTTGGACAATACCACCACTAGGGAAATCGGGACCTTGGACGAATTGCATTAATTCTTCAGTTGTACAATTTGGATGATTTATACGATAAATCGTTGCGTCAATTACTTCCCCAGGATTATGAGGTGGAATTTCAGTTGCGTAACCAGCAGAAATACCACTTGCACCATTGATTAAGATATTAGGAAATTTTGAAGGCAAAACGATTGGTTCTAACTCTTCATCATCAAAGTTTGGTACAAATCCAACTGTATGTTTATTTAAATCCTCAATCATTAGTTCGGAATACTTGCTCATACGCGCTTCAGTATAACGCATTGCGGCAGCAGGGTCACCATCAATACTACCATTATTACCTTGCATATCTACAAGTGGTAGCATTACTTTAAATTGTTGACTCATTCTGACCATTGCATCATATACAGCAGTATCACCATGGGGATGATATTTACCAATAACATCACCAACAATACGAGCTGATTTTTTAGTAGGCTTGTTAGAAGCAAGACCAAGTTTAAACATTGAATATAGTATACGACGTTGAACAGGTTTTAAACCATCTCTTACATCGGGAAGAGCACGATCTTGAATGATATATTTAGAATATCTTCCAAATCTATCACCCATGATGTTTTCAAAATTTTCAATTACATAATGTTCAACAAATTTGTCAATTTTTTTAGAAGCATTTTTTGGATTATTCATCTTCATCATCTCCTTCTAATATAAAATTGTCATCTGAATCAAATACAACATTATTTTCGATCCATTCTCTTCTTGGTTCAGGATCATCACCCATTAAAATATTAATTTTATTTTCAACATCGCCTTCTTCGCCAATGTTGATTTGAATAAGACTTCTTCTAGCAGGATCCATAGTAGTTTCCCAAAGTTGTCTTTCATTCATTTCACCCAGTCCTTTATAACGTTGAATTTGGGCATTCTTTTTTTGAATTTTTTCACGAAGTTCTTCATCAGACCAAGCATACTCTACTACATTTTTGTATGTAATCTTATACAGTGGCGGTGTGGCAATATAAACCATACCATTTTCAACAAGACCTTTCATATAACGATAGAAAAAAGTCATAAGTAGTATTTGAATATGCGCACCATCGGTATCGGCATCGGTCATAATAATAACTTTATTATAGTTAGATTTAGTATAATCAAAGTCTGCTCCAAAACCAGCTCCAACCGCATTAATTATTGACATTATTTCTTCATTTTTTAATACTTCTTCAATTTTAGTTTTTGCGGTATTAAGAACCTTACCACGAAGTGGCAAAACGGCTTGGAAAGAACGGTCTCTACCTTGTTTAGCGGTACCACCAGCTGAATCACCTTCGACTAGGAATAATTCATTCTTACTTGGATTTTTATATTGAGCAGGAGTAAGTTTACCTAACAAATTAGCAGGTTTTGAAGTTTTTTGTTTTACCATTCTAACTTCATCACGAGCTTTTTTAGCTGCTTCTCTTGCTTTTGATGCTCTAATAGCTTTATTTATTAGGTTAGCAGAAATTTGTCCGTTTTCCGCAAGATATGCCTTCATTTGATCATATACTACTTGTTCAACCGCCGGTTTAGCTTCAGGAGTTCCTAATTTATTTTTAGTTTGTCCTTCAAATTGTAGTAAATCCTCAGGAACACGGATAGAAATTATAGCGGTAAGACCTTCTCTAATATCAGCACCATCTAAATTTATATCTTTATCTTTCAACGCACCAATTAATCTTGCATGATCGTTAAAGGCTCTAGTAATTGCAGATTTAAAACCTACTTCATGAGTTCCACCATCACGTGTACGAATGTTATTAACAAATGAAAGAATATTTTCATTGTAAGTTTTTTCACAATATACTAAGGCAGCTTCAACATTAATCTTGTACATATTACCACTCAAGAACACTGGTTCATAAAGTGCTTCTTTTCCAACCGTAAGTGATTTGATAAATTCAACAATACCATTTTGGAAATGAAAACTTTCTGACTTACCAGTTCTTAAGTCATTTAAATCAATTCTTAAACCTTTTATTAAATATGCCGATTCTTTAAGTCTTTGTGAAATAGTCTTATATTCAAAGATTGTTGATGAAAAAATCTTAGGATCTGGTTTAAAATGAATAGTTGAACCAGTTCTTTTGGTATCACCTAAATTACGTGGTTTTTCTATAATTTTACCACCATTACGGTAAGTTTGGTTATAGATTTTACCATCACGATAAATTGTTACAGTAAGCCACTCACTAAGAGCATTAACAACACTTGAACCAACGCCGTGTAGACCACCTGATACTTTATATCCCCCTTCTGCGTCAAATTTACCTCCGGCATGAAGAGTGTTGAAAATTACTTCTGGGGTAGGACGTTTTTCTACTTTGTGAATACCGGTAGGAATACCACGTCCATTATCGATAACTTCTATACTATTATCTTTATGGATATTAACGATTATTTGTGAGCCATAGCCAGATAATGCTTCATCTATCGCATTATCAACAATTTCCCAAACTAAATGATGTAATCCTCTTGCATCGGTTGATCCAATGTACATACCAGGTCTTTTTCTAACTGCCTCTAGCCCTTGTAAAACCTGAATGGAATCTTCATTATAAACATTTGTTTGTTTAGCCATTTGCATCACTCCTTTTTTCAAACATTATTTTCATTATAACACAACCAAAAATATTTTGCAAGAAAAATAGTTAAAAAATCTAACTAAATCATAGATAAATTAACAATTTGACCAAATTTTACATTATTCGATAAATAAAAAAAAGAATTATTATTTGAAAAAAAAAGCAAAAAATAGTATAATTAGACGCATCAACTAGGAGGCATATCATGAAAGTATTTTTACCTATATGTTTAATGTTTTTTTCATATTTACTAGGTTCAATTCCCTTTGGTATTTTAATAGGTAAATTAAAAGGCGTTGACATTAGAAATTATGGTAGTCACAATATTGGGGCAACTAATGCTCTAAGAGTATTAGGACCAGCTCTTGGGATTTTAGTTTTCATTTTAGACTTTTCTAAAGGTGCTATTCCTATTATAATTACTAAATATATAATAAATTGGCCTGCTGATTATCCAACTTATTTGATTCATCCCCTAATTTATGGTATACTTGCCATAATTGGTCACCTTTTTCCGGTATTTTTAAAGTTTAAGGGCGGAAAAGGAATATCATGCTTTGCGGGGGTAATGGTACTATATTGTTGGCAAATATCAGTAATCGCTTTTTTAACTTTTATTATTGTCTTTTTAATAACAAAAATTGTATCAATATCTTCAATGCTTGCTTCGCTTATGCTAATTGTAAGTTATTTTATTTTAGGTATTAAAGATATTCCGCTTCTTGTTATGATATCACTGATGTTTGTTTTAATTGTTTATAAGCACCGCTCAAATATTATGAGATTAATAAAAGGTGAAGAAAATAAAATCGACTTCTCTAAGAAGGAAAAATAAGTATAAAAAATGTAGGCAAACTAGTGCCTACGTTTTTATTTATACTGATTCATTGAATTCATTACACGTGTAATATCTTTCTCAGAAGGTTTTCTTCCCATTTGCATGAACATTGCGCGAATCATATCACGATTAATTGGTGGATTTTTTTCAAGTTGCTTAGTAAATACTGAACGAATTACAAAGAAACCAATAACAAAACCAACGATTAAACAACTAACGCCAACAATTAATAACCAAAACCATTTTACCATAGTTTAAGTCTCCTTTCTATCGAATCTGCTAGAATTATACCAAATGTTTGTCAACATTTCAAGTTAAATGCCATCTTAAGAAAAGTAAAATAATTAGCACATTCCTTGCTTTTTTTTATTTTTTTACTATAATCTAGTTATCTTTAATCTAAAATACGGAGGAACAACATATGCCAAGAAAAATTACAGATGCTTGTATTGCTTGTGGAACTTGTTCTGCAAACTGCCCTGTAGAATGCATAGCAGAAGGCGACATCTATGTAATCGACGCTGATCAATGTATTGATTGCGGCGTTTGCGAAGAAAACTGCCCTGTTAGCGCTATCGTAGAAGAGTAGTAAAAAAAGCCTCAAAGGGCTTTTTTATTTTTTACTGATCCATCTAAATGGATCTTTTTCTACTTTTGATGTAACTATTTCTACACCATCTAAGATTTGTTCTAATTCTTTTTTTATGTATTCTTTAAATAATGCTTCAATACTGTGGCTTACCTCAATAATGGCAAAATTATTTTCAATTGCATCAATTGCATTATTATGTCTAATTTCACCTGTTATCAAGCAATCGCATCCTAAATTTTTAGCAAGCATTAGTTCACTGGCACCAGCACCACCAACGATGCCGACTTTTTTTATTTTTTTAGAAGGATTACCAACTACTCTTGCGCCGGGTTCATTTAGTTTTTCTAATACTATTTGAACATATTCTTCTAAATCCATAGGAGTAGTATCTCCAATTCTTAAGAAGCAACTGCCATCTATTTCTTCTTTTTGGGCATGAATATTTGCTAAATTTAATTTTCTAGCAAGCATATCATTCATACCATCTACTGCGGTATCAAAATTTGTATGCATCGCGTAGATGTTTAACTTATTTTTAAATACTTTTAACATTTTTACTCCAAATGGACTATCATAATTTAATGATAGCATTGGATTAAACATAAATGGATGGTGAGTTAATAATAAATCAACATGATTTTCAATTGCCTCATCGACAACAGCGCTAGTGCCATCTAGGGCAACCATAATTTTTTTTACTTCCGCATTAGCAGTTCCAAATTGTAAACCTATTTTTCCAATATCAAAACTGCTTGCAAGTTCGGGTGAATATTTCTCTTGTAATATTTTAATTATTTCCGCAAGTTTCATCTTTCATTATTTCCTCGATTTCTTTTATTTCATTAAGTAATTTTTGATGATTTTTACAAATATTATTTAAGTGAACAAGTCTATTGTTAAGATAATCAATAAAATCGTCTTCTTTTTTAATTAATATAATAGGACCATACTTAATTTGTGTACTTGTTAATTTTGAAACTGCCCCACTGTATTTAGCCACAATTATCGGATAATATTTATTTTTATCTTTAATAAATGACTCATCAATTATCGTAAATCCTTTATTTATTAAATATAGTCTTAAATGTTCAACTTTTGTATTAGCTTGTAATATTAAGGAATCTAGTGCTTTTGCCTTTTCAAAAGATTCTTCAATTATTTGGGCAATTAAATCGCCACCCATTCCACAAATGGTTGCAACATTGATTCTATCATCAATCTTCGTCAAACCACTGGCAAGCGTAAAGATTACTTCTACATCTTGTAATCTATTTAGCTTTTCAAGATTATGTTTTGCAGAATCAAGGGGCATGGTTTTATTATCAACTAATTGTACTAGTTTTACTCCTTTATTAATCGCTTCAATGGCTAAATAACCATGATCACATCCTACATCTACTAATTTATCAGTGTTATTAATGTAGGTCAATACTTTGTTTAATCTTTTTGATAGCATATAACCTCTTTGTTAAAACACAAATGCTTTGCATTTGTGTTTTTATTCTTATTTAATACGATGTTGTTCAAGACGTTTTAATCTACTTGGATGACGTAATCTTCTAATAGCCTTTGCTTCAATTTGACGAATTCTTTCACGAGTAACACCAAATTCTTTACCAACTTCTTCAAGGGTTCTTGGTCTATTATCATCTAAGCCATAACGAAGTCTAATTACTTTTTCTTCACGTGGTGTTAGAGTTTGTAACACTTTTTCAATTTCTTCACGATAAATCATATTTTCGGTATATTCAAGTGGATTTAATGTATCTTTATCGTCAATGAAATCTCCTAAGCTTGAATCGTCATCTTCACCAACTGTCGCATCAAAAGAAATAGGCTCTTGAGCTATACGTTGAATAGTTTGAACTTTTTCAACAGATATCTTCATTTCTGCCGCAATTTCTTCAGGCGTAGGTTCACGTCTTTTTTCTTGAGTTAATCTTCTTGTTGTACGAACAAGTTTGTTGATTGTTTCAACCATATGAACAGGAATACGGATAGTACGTGCATTATCGGCGATAGCTCTAGTAATTGCTTGTCTAATCCACCAAGTTGCATATGTTGAGAATTTAAAACCTTTAGTTGGGTCAAATTTATTAACTGCTTTCATTAACCCCATATTACCTTCTTGAATTAAATCAAGTAATAGTAAACCACGTCCTAAATATCTTTTAGCAATGGAAACAACTAATCTTAAATTAGATTCAATTAAAATCTTACGAGCTTCTTCTCCATCCGCAATCTTCTTTTGTAACTCTTTCATTTCTTCTTCAGGTATTTGTTTGCCTTGTTTTTTATAAGAATTGATTTTCTCTTGGCACATTAAAGACTCTTGATACATTCTCGCAAATTCTGATTCTTGAGTAATTGTTAATAAGTCAATTTGGCCAATATCATGTAAGTACATTTTTACAGGGTCATCAGCTGAATAGCCCGATGAAACAATATCTTCAAAATCCGATACTTTTATTTCGCTATCAACCGCTGTAGCAAGCTCATCTAACTCATCATCAGTTTCTAAGTCCTCAACGAAAGCCTCGAAATCGTCATCAACAATTTCAGTCATTAGTTCTTCTTCGCTAGGTACTTCTTCACTGTCACGAGTGATTTCAACTCCCGCATTATCAAGGTATTCAACGATATCATCTAAAAGTTCATCATTTGTATCACTACCAAATATTTCAGTAATTTTTGTAAGCGAAATATATTGATTTTTCTTGACGTATTCTTTTACTTGATCCAATTGTTCTTTATATAAAATTTCGTCTAACATTTATTCCTCCCGGGGCAATATTTTAACATGATCTTTACGAACATTTTCAAAATTTCTAATGTCATCTATGTCATTAGTTTCTAAGGCTTTGTTATACAATCTAATTCTTGATAAATCAGTTTGACATTCCATAATTGTTTTCATGCATTGTTCAAATTCCACTAAATCTTTAGGATTTACTAGACTATCCTCAAAGATAGTTTTTGCTAAATCAGTATATTTAGTCACACCATTTGCTTCATCTAATTTTTTAGCAATTTCTAAAAAGTCATCATGATCCATAACTTCTTGATCTACGTAAAATAAAGCCATTTTCTTGATAAATTCAAAATAAATTATCAAGCTATTATCTAAATAGAAAGTATCTGAAAATTTATCATTGAAAATCAAAAATTGTTCTTTTGATTCAATCATATGTCTTAAGATAATTTGATATGCTCTTACTACTTTTGGTTTAATTTTATTATTTCTTACTGGCTTTTTTATCTTCTTTTGTTCAATTTCAAAACTTTCTTCAATTGAAGGAGTTGTATAAATTGATTTACCAAAGTCTTTTACTAATATATCATAAGAAATATCAGTATCAGTAGAAAGTTTTCTAATAAAATGTTCAATTATCGTATTTTGTTTTGATATTCTAATAAAGTTAAAAACTTCTTTTTTAAACTTTTCGGTACTTTCTAAGTCCCCTTTAATATAATTTTTTAAAGCTAAATCATATAACCACTGATAAGCACTCTTTTCATTTTCAGTAATATATTTTAAGAATTTTTCAACTCCAAAATTTTTTACATATTCATCAGGGTCAAGATTATTTGGTAGTACAATTGCTTTAGGTAAGATACCATATCCAGCTAATATACCACAAGATTTTTTCATTGCATTAATACCAGCACCGTCACCATCAAAGAATAAAACGATGTTTTTAGTGGCACTAAGTATTAATTTGATATGCTCACTTGTTAGGGCTGTTCCCATAGTGGCAACTCCATAGTTTATACCCGCTTTCATACAAGCGATAACATCCATAAAGCCTTCTAACAAAAAGATTTTATCATTCTTTTTGATAGCATCTAATGCTTCATGAAAGTGATATAGTATTTGCCCTTTATGGAAAATAGCATTATCAACCGAATTTATATATTTTGCTTGGTCACTTTTAGTGTAGATTCTACCACTGAATCCAACAATTTGTCCTGAAGGATTAGTGATAGGAAACATTATACGTTCTCTAAAAGTATCATAGGTATTGTTTTTATCATCAAGTTTTACTAATCCAACTTCGATTTGATCTAGTTCAGAACAGTTTTTTTGATTTAATGCTTTATTAAGATAATCACGTTCGCTACTAGCAAGACCAATTTTTAATTCGTTACAAATTTTTTCATCAATGCCTCTAGTTTTTAAGTAATCTAATGCAACTAGACCTTCTTTAGAATTATTTAAGTAAAACTGATAAAAGTTAGATGCTTCATTCATTACTTTATACAAACGTTCATTTTTGATTGCTTCTTTGTTATCACTTTCTGATATTTCTATGCCAATTCTTTTGGCAAGTTGAATTGTTGCTTGGTCTTCAGAAATATGATTAAAGCGTGACCAGAAATATATTACATTACCTTTAGTGTTACAACTAAAGCAATTAAACATCTTTTTTTCTTGATTGACACTCATTGATGGGTGGCGATCATTATGAAATGGACATAATCCAAAGTAACTGCTACCTTTTTTTGAAAGTTGTACGACTTCGCCGACAACTTCGACAATGTTCGTCTGATCAATTATTTGTTGTTTAACTTGCCACGAAATCATTACAAACCTCCTTTATTTAAAATTTTTCACTAAAATATTTGTTTAAATCTTCAATTTTTACTCTTACTTGTTCCATAGTATCACGATCACGAACAGTAACAGTATTATCTTCTAAAGTGTCGAAATCAACAGTTACACAGTATGGTGTACCTATTGAATCTTGGCGACGATATCTCTTACCAATTTTACCACTTGTATCAAATTCACACATAAAGTGTTGTGATAAATCACGATAAACTTCGCTTGCTTTGTCATTAAGTTTGTTAACTAGTGGTAATACCGCAACCTTTATTGGCGCAACACGTGGATCAAAATGCAATACTTCACGAGTTTCTCCATCAGGTAAAGTTTGTTCTTCATATGCACTAGTAACTACGGCTAATAATAAACGTTCAACCCCAAGACTTGGTTCAACTACGTATGGTAAGTATTTTTCATTAGTTTCGGGATCTAAGTACATTAAATTTTCACCTGAATGTTCTTGGTGAACTTTTAAGTCATAGTCAGTTCTATCGGCAATACCCCATAACTCGCCCCAACCAAATAAATATTTAAATTCGATATCGGTTGTTGCTTTTGAATAGAAACATAATTCTTCGGGTTTATGATCACGATATCTAACTAATTCTTCTTTTATTCCAATATTTTTTAAGAAATCTAAACAGAATTGTTTCCAATATTTAAACCATTCTAAATCTGTACCTGGTTTACAGAAAAATTCCATTTCCATTTGTTCAAATTCACGAATTCTAAAAATAAAGTTTCCTGGAGTTATTTCATTTCTAAAACTTTTACCAATTTGACCAACCCCAAATGGTACTTTTTTTCTAGTTGTTCTTTGAATGTTTTTAAAATTAACAAAGATACCTTGAGCTGTTTCAGGTCTTAAATATACTACTGTCTTAGCATCTTCAACAACGCCTTGATGAGTTTGATACATTAAATTAAATTTTCTAATTTCTGTAAAATCTGAACTTCCACAGTTAGGACAAGGAATTTTATTATCTACAACATATTTGTATAATTTATCATTATCCCAGCCATCACCAGTTTCTTTACCGTGTGTGAAATCTTCAATTAATTTATCTGCTCTGTGACGAGTATGGCAATGTTTACAATCAATAAGCGGATCACTAAATCCACCTACATGTCCTGTTGCTACCCAAGTTTCTGGGTTCATTAAGATTGCTGAATCGATTCCCACATTGTTAGGTGATGTTTGTACGAATGCTTTCCACCATAATTTCTTCAAATTGTTTTTTAATTCTACTCCCAATGGTCCAAAATCCCATGCGTTGGCTAGACCACCATATATCTCACTACCTTGATATACAAAACCAAGTTGTTTAAGATATGCTACAAATTTTTCCATTGTCATTTCCATAAACATGATACCTTTCTTTTTAGGGCAAATCATAATTGCATTTTTACCCATTTTACTTATATATTATACCGATTTTTTAGGAAAATGTCAACAAAATTTGAAAACAATTTTACATATTTTCATAACAAAATCATGAAAAAAATACTATTATGAGAAATTATTCTCACAATAGTATCAGAAACTGACAAATTCTCCCATATTTATTTTACAAGTGATGGCATAAGTAAGTAAAAAATCACTAGGTTCTTCAACATATTTTAATAGAACCATTGAACATATCATTTCCCTTTCACTAGTTTTATTTTTAATAAAATCATAATATATTTTTTTCAAAGCAATATTTTGAGCTTCATCTTTAGTGTGACTAACCACTTTTTCGTTTTTTTCGTAAAAATATCGCTTGTATACTTTCAAAAAAGGCGTGAATTGAAATGCCAAATATTCTTTGGTAAAGCTTTTTTCATAAGGTGATACGGGATTTAAAACTTTATTTTTAAATAATTCAAAATATGTTTTTGACTCAAATTCACCTGAATAGATTTCGATTATTTCATTTTTAGGGATTTTAATAGTCCGATATTCAGTAATAGTGCCAATTACTATTCCTTTTATCGGAACTAGTTTTTCTTTACTGTAGAGATTATCCAAATTAATGTTACTGGTTATTAAAAGATCACCTTTTTTTATAATTTCATTAGGTTTAACTAATACATTACCCGAAGTACATTCGATATAATCTATTCTACCATTATACTTTGAAATTACTTGGCCATACTTTAAAGCATTATCATCTTCTTTTTCTTTTAAGTCTTGTTGAATAATTTCAATGTACAATTTCGCACCTTTCTTTTGTAATCCCACGTAAGCATAATACATGAATTTTGTTCTTAAATCTTGCGATAAATCATTTATCGAATATTTTAATCGGTAATATGGGCCAACTTTATTTGTCCTTTCCATTACAAAGTCATAAACATCCATATCAACATAACTATTCTTATCGAAAATAATAGTTCTAATAAATATTTGATTTAACAAGAAAATAATTAGAATAATAAATAAACCTACCCAAAAAAAGGCTTTTTTAAAAATTTTATTATACAAAAAATTCCTATATAGATTAGTAACTTTAACATCTTTTTCTAACTTTAATATTTCATTTAATGTCTTTTTATTACAATTAAAACTTATGTTATCATTATCAATATTCTTTATATTATAAGCAACAATAGGTTTAATTTTATTAAGTATTTCTTTATTTGATATTACTTCATAATGGTATCTTTTTTTAATTGTTAAATTCGATTTTGATAATTTTTCCCTTAATTTCAATTTCTTCATTTTCAATCCTCACTAAAGTAAGACTATTTCCTGTGATTGTTAAATTGTCAATTTCAATTAATTCACTAGTTAGTTTATTAACACTATCATATTTATAGATATTTAGTTTATATGCTATTCCTAAATCATTTTTGAAAATTGAAATTTTCTCATACTTCAATATCTGCGAAGTTAATTTCACATAAATCACCATTTAATTATATGAAAATCTTACTTTATTTATGTATAAAAAAACTATGAAACATAAGTTCCATAGTCATTTTAACATTAGTGAGAACGATTACCATTCTTTCTAGCAGCTCTTCTTTTTTCTTTACGAACATCGCTAGGTTTCATATAATGTTGACGTTTACGGGCTTCAACAAGGGTTCCAGATCTTGAAACATCTCGTTTAAATCTCTTTAAAGCTTCATCTAATGTATCGTTTTCTCTTACGATAGTCTTTGGCATCTTCTAGTCACCCCTTTCATCCCTTAGATTTTTCATTTATATTATACACCTTTTATGTCAGTTTGTAAAATGAATTGGTAAATTTTTTCTATTTATTATCTTCTTTGGCATTTTTTTCAATTGGCATTAATAATGCTATTAGTTTTCTAAATGCTTTGCCACGATGGCTGATTAAATCTTTTGAATAATCATCAATTAAACCCATGGGTTTTTGGGCTTCAGTTGAATAAAATATTGGATCATAACCAAAACCATTTGTGCCAATTTCTTCTTCTAATATTCTACCTTCAGTATAACCCAAGGCAGTAAGTAAATTATTACCATCAAAATAAGCCATAGCACAACAAAATCTTGCCTCTCTTTTTGTAATACCTTTTAATTCCCTTAAAAGTTTCTTACGATTTTCTAATGAACTAGCATCTTTACCATCAATTGATGCATATCTAGCACTATAAATGCCAGGTTTTTTGTCTAAAGCATCTACTTCAAGTCCTGAATCATCACAAATTACTGGTAATTTAAAGGCATTAAAATAATACTTTGCTTTGATAATGGCATTTTCTTCAAATGTTGTACCATTTTCAATTGGTTCACTAATTTTAGGAAAATCATTAAGGGTAAGAATCGTTAAATCAATATGGTTATTTGTTGTATATTCATTGAGTATTCTTTTTAATTCTTTTATTTTTCCTTGATTACTTGTAGCTATTAAAACTTTGTTCATATCATTACCTCGTTACTATTATACTACATAATTATTTTTTGCCAAGCAAAAAGGCATTTGCTAGGAATTTACCTTTACAAATGTCTTTTCGTATAGTACACTATCTTTTCCATTTATTGTAATGGAGTCAATATCAAGATTAAAACAAAGAGTAGCTTCGAGTGATTCACGTAATGGATCACTAAGGGCTGTTAAATCTGAAAAGTCAATTTTCATTTGATTATCAACTAATTCATATTTATACGTAAGCGTATCTAATGCGGAAGCAGTTAAAACCTTTGAAATTAAATAATCGCATTCTTTTATTTTACTATCATAGAAATATGTAACTGGTAATATTGTGTCATCTTGATAGTAAATTATCGTTGTATAATCTGATTCCAATAAATAAGCCGTTTCATAGGTATAGTTTGTACCATTTTCCTTTCTTATTTTGGTAAAACTATATTCATTAATATCAGTAACAACCTTATCTTCAACTTTAAGAAGCACTTCTTTTATTTCTTCATTACAGAAAGTCCAAGCTAAAGAATCAATGGCAAGTTTACCTGCTGATCTAATGATATCCTCTGATACATTCATTGTTAAAATTGCATTTTCAATCGTATAGCTTTCAAGCAATGTCGATGGTGTAATTGGTGATGAGTATCCCGTTGGAATTAAATTCATATTAGATGTTAATAGATTCCACTTTTGAGTTATTTGATCTTCTTCGATTTGATTAACAGGAACATTAACACCAACTAATTTATTCTTTTCATTAACAACGAAGATTCTTTGATAATTTGTAGGTTGTTCAATATTATTATTTTTATCCTTTTTGCCAAACCAACGTTGGTATGTTGATTTAGGGATTGCAATAGCGACTATAACAAGTGCTAATACAATTAAACCGATAATAACTTTCTTTTTCATATGTCACCTCGCAATTCATTCTATTCATTATTTAGATTAATATTACTAATTACTTCATTTTATTTTAAAAATATAGTATAATAATAACGGAGGTAATCATATGACTAATAATCAAATTGAAAACTATACAGACAAAATACGTTTAATTACCACATATTCAATCGCATTAGGAATAATTATTTTACTAATTATTGCGGGGGCATTGGTGTATCATTTCTGGCTAAAAGATAAAATTAAACGTGTAGATCAAGAAAACAACAATGAACCAGTGGATAAAAACCCTGAAATACCTAATTACCTAGAGGAACCAAATAATCGTTTAAAATCACTATATATTATTTTAGCGTATGCACTAGGTTTCTATATACTAGGTCAAGTCATTTCAAGTATTTTCATTTCTTTCTACTTACGCGCAAATGGCATTACTGATATGAATCAATTAACAAGTGATTCACCAATTTATATTAATGCCTTATGTTATAGTAACTTTATAACTTATGTCGTAACACTAATATTAATTATAATTGTTTCAGTTAAAGTACTTGCAGTAGATATTAGAAATTTCTCTAAGCATCCATCTTTTTACTTAAAATGGGCTGGTCTTGGATTTGTAATTATGTGGGTATTGATTATTGTATCAAATACTTTAGTTACTATTTTTAGTAATGGTATATCAAGCACTGTTGAATCAGAAAATCAAAAAATTATTACTATGATATTAACAAGTGGTCCCGGAAATTTATTACTAATGGGTTCAGTTACGGTTCTATTAGCACCATTTATTGAAGAATTAGTATTTAGAAAAGGCTTATTTGGAATTTTTAAAACTAAAACTTTACTAACTGTCGTTATTTCTTCAGTAATATTTGCGGGAATCCATGTAGTCCCTGCATGTGTTTCTGATATTATTGCCATCAATACTGGCGATGCAACCGTAGTTGATTTATATTTAGAAGCCATAAGCATAATTTCTTATTTAGGTCAAGCTTTCGCATTATCATATACTTATTATAAAACAAAAGGTAACATTATACCATGTATGATAATTCACTTAGCTAATAACTTAATTAGTCTTATTGCAACATTATTTATATAAAATGTTAAAAAGTTTGTGCATTGCACAAACTTTTTTTTAGACTCTTTATTGTTCATTAATAGTATCTTTAAGCTTCTTGCTAGATGAAAAGCGAACTTTATAACTGCCATCTACTACAAGTTTTTCACCTGTAGATGGATTAATTCCGTTATAGCCTTCTTGATAATATTTTTCGAATGTCCCAAAACCGGTAAGAACTACTTTACCATCTTCAGATAGGCCACAAATTATTTCACTTAGTACTTCATTTACAATTTTTTCAATTTCAACATAATTTAAATCATTATTACGATGAATTTTCTTAATAAGTTCACTTTTTGTCATTTTTAATCACCAATATAATTATATATAATTTAATTAGTTTTTGCAAGTAAAAAGCCTATTTTTTAGGCTTTTTATAATACTATAGCAATTAAGCCGCCTTTTCCATAATTTACTATTTTTTCCATTGTTGATTTGAATTTTTCTAAAACTTGGTCTGGAACAGCGTTCATTTTAGATCTAATACCATCGCTGATTACATCACATAATTTTCTACCAAAGATTTCACTACTCCAAAGTTTTTCAGGATTATTTTCAAAATCTTCTTGCATATGGGTTAAAAGTTCTTCTGCTTGTTCCTTTGAACCAATAATTGGCTCAAATGATGAATCAACGTTAATTTTTACTAATTGTAGCATTGGTGCTGATGCTTTAATTTTTATACCATATCTGCTGCCTTCTTTTAACAGTTCCGGATTAGATAGTTCCATTTGTTCAACTTTTGGTAAAGCTAGACCATAGCCTAATTGATTTACTTTATCGATTGCGGGGGCAACTAGTTCATAAACTGATTCTGACTTTTTCAATTTTTGTATAGTTTTTACAAATACCCCTTTATCAGTTATTTCCTCACCTAAAATTTCCGTAATTACACTATTGTATATCTCATCACTACAATTTATATTCATTTCAACAATTCCAGTACCAGAATCTATATTAGAAATAGCAACTTCAGTGAATAGATTACTTTCTTTTAAAGTATCTTGAATTCTAAAAGCATCTTTCATCTTTCTAAAGGTTCCCGTAGTTTGATTTACTAAAATGTTAAATTGTTGTTTGTAGCTGATTGAATCGTCTAATACATCAACCCAGCTTGGAACATCTAGATTTAATTCGCCAATATCAAATTCATCGATTGCTAATTTCATTAATTTATCAATGTCTGGTTCTTCCATATGTAAAACATCTAAAGCAATTACGCCAACACCATATTTTTCAGATAAAGTAGCTACTAAATCAGTAGTTTCAACAGCATTCGGTTTTGTTGTATTAATAATTAAAATGAATGGCTTATTTAATTTTTGTAATTCTTCAATAACTTGCTCTTCAACCTTTTCGTATTCTTCTCTCGTAAAATCGCCAAAACTTCCATCACTACTCATAACTATTCCAATGTTAGAATGTGATTCAATTACTTTTTCAGTTCCTAGCTTTGCGGCATCCTCAAATGGGATTGCATCACTAAACCATGGCGTTTGAACAAGTCGATTACTGCCATCTTCGTTTAAATACCCTTTGGCAGATGGAATTATATAGCCTACACAATCAACTAGTCTTACTTGGAAAGAAATGTCATTATCAATCGTTATTTTAACATTATTACTAGGTACAAACTTTGGCTCTACAGTAGTTATTACTTTTCCTTCTCCACTTTGTGGTAATTCGTCTTGAATTTTTTCATAAGTGTACTGGTCATTTAAAATTGGTAATACTTTTTTTTCCATAAATTTTCTTATAAAAGTTGATTTACCACTTCTAACCGAGCCGACAACGCCTATATAGACTTCTCCCTTGGTACGAGACGCAACGTCTCTTAATATATTATCACTCATAAAATTATCCTCCTATGTTTCAATTTATGAGTAATATGTTAATAATATGTAAATATTTATTAAAAAAATAAAAAATCTCTATCAAGAGATTTTTAAGCGTTTGGCCGATTTGATTTCTTTCGTTTACGATCTAATTGACGACGTAAATTCTTATAAATTTCAAAATCTTTCATTACAGTATTTGAGTCAAATGCAATTTCATGATTATCAATTTTTCTTAAAAGAATTTGTAATTCATTTTCGATAATAGCAATAAGTTTATCACCATAGTTATAATCTAATTTGTTAAAATCAAATTCATCACGGTCTAGTATAACCTTATCACCACTAGGGAAAACCTTAACATCCAAGTCGTAATCAACGTATTTTACACCTTCGGCATCGCGAACATAAGGTGAACTAAGATTACAATAATAATATATTGCATTATTTCGCAACATGCAAATTATATTGAACCAGTAATTTTTAAAAAAATAGCAAACTGCAGGTTCTTTGGTTTTCCATCTTCGACCATCACCATCAATAACACTAGTGTGGTCATTTACTAATACAATCATATCACTTGTTTGTCTTATGACATATGCATATTGCCAAACACGATGAAGAACACCATTATGTTTATAACTGATAATTTGCGTTCTGTTATCTAACATAATTTCCTTCTTTCTACTCGCTTATATTATATCAAAGATATTATTTTTTTAAAAGTGAAAAGACATTTTATTTAAAAAAAATAAGAGTGCTCATAAATGAGCACTCAATTAACTCCAAATCATATCAGCAAATTCGGGATAATCAATAAACGGATTACGATTTCCTTGAATAGTTTCAATATAATTATTTCGATTCATTTCTAATTTACTTACTGGATCAAGTCTATTCCAACTTAATAAAAGTTCTTTTGATTGAGCGATATTAGTAAAAGATAAATTATCTGATTGAGGGTATCTTGTCATTAAATAGAAGATAATTCTTGCAACATCACCCTTGTATTCATCAGTAGGTGTATAGTAACTTCCACCAACACCAAATTTTTTGTTACCTCTACTACCATTTACATCGGGATCGCATGGGCGAATATGATGTAAATCAGCACCTGCACCAGATGTTCCAAACCATTGACCGCTACCAGATCTTGTAAGGCTTTGAGCCCATACATGTTCACGATTCCAAATGTTCATATTGGCAGTTTTCTTAATTGATTCACCAGTATAGAATAAAATCATATTATTCTTATTGTTTGGATCTTGATCAGCATTTTGTAAATAAGTTTTACATTCAGCATAACTAGTTACCTTTTTATGAGTACTAGTAGTTAGAGTACGTAATTTAGATTTTAAAGCTGAACCAGTTGGAATAGTTCCGTCACTATTAAGAATTGATTTATAATAAGCTTTTAAATCAGTAATTGGGCTACTTCCATCACTTTCCCATTTTGCAACTAATGTAAAGTTGGCAGTTACAGGTGTATTAAAATCATAAGGTTTATCTAAGAAATACCAACCTAAGAATTTATATCCGCCTTTAGTAGGATCAGTAGGTTTAACTACCATTTCACCTTTTTTAACTGTTTGTGATAATACAACAGAGCCACCATTACTTTCAAATGATACAACGAATTCATTTGGTAAAATAACTACCGAAAATTGTATTTTCTTAGTAGCTGTTGAATCTAATTGATTAGCATCAGCACTTGCAATGGCTTTTACATTTACATAATAAATACCATTGGCAAATTTATTACCACCATTCATAGTAGATAAGTCGTATCTTACAACTTTATCTGTTGCATTTTCAATATACTTTTGAACTACTAGATTAGTATCAGTAGTTTGATATAAACTTACTTGATATTTTTCAGCATCTTCAACCGCATCAAAATATAAAATAAATTTTTCGTCTTCCTCTTTTACAGAGACATTAGTAGGTGTTTCTAATCGAATTGATTTATTTTGATCATTTCCATCATCTCCACCACCTGTCGTTTCAGCACATCCTGAAACAAATAATCCTAGTGCAATAATTAGCACTAAAAATAACATTTTAATCCTTTTCATTTTTATCACCAATTGTTATTATACTAAATTTCATCTTTTTTTGCAAGGGATTACATTATTACTTACAGTTAATCTTAAAATCAGGAGGTAACGGAGCTTCTATGTAAACTTTACTTTTAGTAATTGGATGTAAAAAGCTAACGCTTTTACAATGTAACATTACTCTACCACTTGTTTTTGAACCATATAAAGTGTCATTTATTATAGGATGACCGATTGTTGCAAGGTGTACTCTGATTTGGTGAGTTCGACCTGTTGCAATTTTTACTTCCAATAAAGTTTTATTTTGAAAAACGGTTAGAGGTTTATAAGTAGTTAATGCGGGCTTACCGGTGTTACTGACAATCATTTTACCATTTACATGACGATCTTTACCGATTGGAAAATTTATTTTACCTTCTTTTGGTAAAATTCCTTCAACTAAAGTCCAATAAGTTTTTTCAACTTGTTTACTCTCAAAAAGATAACTCATAGCACTATGGGTAATTAAATCTTTGGCAAATACTAAACAACCAGATGTGGCACTATCTAAGCGATGGCAGTGTCTTATGGTCAAATCAAGATTATTCTTATCATAATAATCTGCGATGAAATTAGCAATTGTGCCTGTAGCATTACGATTATCAGGATATATAATGTATCCACTAGGTTTGTTAATTACTAATAAGTACTCATCTTCATATAATATATTAATTTCAATAGCTTCTGGTTGAAAGTCAAGATGTTCAAAATTACTAATATCAATAGTTAAGTAATCATTGGTTCTAAGTAAGGTATTAGAACTAGCTACTTCACCATTTACATAACAATTTCCATTATCAATTAGATATTTAATTTTGGCATTTGCTAGATGAAATTCTTTTAGTAATTTTTCTAAAGTGAAATTATGATAATTTTTACTTATTTTCATATTAAAATAAGGTTCTATTTTGTATTTATTCATTATTAACTCCATAACAAAAGCCATAAGTGTTATACTTATGGCTATTTTTTAAGCTGCTTTTAATTCTTCTACAGTTTTAAAATTAACAACAACATTGGTTGCTTTATCAAATGTTTCGTAAATTATGTCAATAACATCTAAAGCAGCTGTCGCAGAAGCATCAGGAGTAACAACAATTACTTCAACTCCTTGTTCAGTGTAATGAACAAAAGCATCTTGATATCCTAAATTCATTACTTTTGTTTCTAGCAATACCTCTTGTTCATTCAAAGATGAAATAATGTCTCTTTGTTCAATCGCAGAAGTTTTACTTACTAGTGTTGCACTTTCGTCAGCAATTATATTGTTTAGACTTACTAACATTGCGTTTCTTTCACTACGAACTGCTTCTCTTAACTTGGCAAGTTCTTCAGTACGAGTGGAAACGTTAGTTACGGGTAGCGTTGGGGTTTCTCCTTGTTTATTGCTTGCTGTTTTGAAATACCAAACCGCTAACATCGTTAAAACTGTTAAAAATATTAAGGCAAATTGATTCTTTTTCACAAAATACTCCTCCTCTTAGGTCAATAACAATATATGCAAGGAAAAAGTATATTATGCATCAATTATTCAATCCGATAAGTATCGTCAGACTCAATTTTAGTAAAATTCATTTTTTTACGTTTGATGCCTGGTTGTTGTGGTTTATTTCCACTAATTTCTTCGACTTCTTCAATAAGTTTAGAATTAGAATTAATTCTAAATGTTACAACTATGTAATAAACTAATTCAACTATTAACATTATTAGTATTAAAGTTGTGTATGAAATAAAGAATCCAAGAATAAACCCAACTATTGATGTTGTAAGATATGTGATTGAGCATATTGCATAGTATTCTTTAAACTTAGACATAACGAAATGTCTAGACATAAGCCATGTAATTAAGACCCATAAGAAGGGTACGATTAGATTAGCAACAAGTACAAAAAATGAACTAATTGCCTTGTTAAATGTTGTATCATAATCAACAAACATTTCATACATTGCATTTACTACTTTTAAAGTGTTTGTATTAGTACCAAAATTAATTGCATCACTTTTTTCATTTATGCTTTGATAATCTAGTCTGCCATATGAATATTCACTCTTAAAGAAGACTTGTCTAATGTTACTACTAAAACGTTTAGTTGCTTTAAAAGTTTCATCATTAATAACAATTGTTTCATCAGAATTTACTAATCTAGTCCATTTAGTAGTGTCATAATCACCATAACTATTTTTAACTAATTCACTTTCTGATGCGGGCAAATAATAGTTAGCATCTCCTTTAGTCATATCATATTCAAATGAAGTTACTTGTAACACTTTACTATTTTCTACAACAACACCACTCTTATTAGTTGTTTTACCTAAATTGTAACAATAGTAGCAACTTTTTTTAGTAAAAATATACAAGAAATAATCAATGTCTTGACTATATTGTTGATTCATATAACCATTTAAATCAAAAGTAGTTTTTAGTTTTTCAGCTTCAGCGCTACGTTCTTCATCGGTTTGAACCATTGCGTCTAAATCTTCAACATAAACAATTGTTAAATCAATTTTTCTAGTACCATCTTTTTTTTCAATTACTTCATGGAAAGTGCCACGATATTCATCTACCTTGCCTTCAGTTGATACTGCTGTGCAATCAAAGATAACTTCACCTGTAGGTAATTCAACAATTTGATATTCAGGGAAAGTTAAAGTACCTCCGTTGTAATCGCTTGGATTGAATTTTGCGGTAGGAATCGTTTTTTCTGTAAATTTTCGCATTGATAAATTAACTGAAAATAAAATAATAAGTGTTGATAAAATAAAGATGCCAAGTGAATAAATAAAACGCATATTGTGGTGTTTATACATTTTACTTGGTAAAATCAACGACAACAAAAAATCTTTTATTTTTTTCATTAATTGTTCTCCTTATCTATTATTATACAAGAAAGCTCATTAATCATTTCAACATCAACTTCTTGAGGTATACCTTCATATATAACAACCATACCTTCTTGATAATATTTTTTAAATAAATCTTGATTAAAATAATTATTCGCATAGATAGACTCATCACATTCAAATTTGCGAATTATGATGGCATCCATTTTTTTTAAACAAATATTTTTTTGGATATTCATAAATATAGTTGAATCAGCTATTAATACAAATCCCATACTTTTTAACTTAACTATTTGTTCAAAACATGTTTTAGTATCTAAATCACTAATAAGTGGTAAATGAATAATTAATTTAGTGTTTTTATATTTGGTAATAATTTTCTTTAACGATTCAATTACTTTTCGCTTTAAAGTTGATGTAAGTAGTATTGTAAATACTGGCGCACTATATTTATTAAGTGGAATCTTGTCCATTTCTTCAATCATTCGATTTTCAAACATATCATAAGCAGATTGAATGTAGTAATTGTCGATTGGTGAGATAACCACATCACCAATAACTTTTTGTTCATCTACTTTTACTAATACTTTGTTAGTATTAAAATAATTCAAGTCACAAGTTAATATTTGTTTATTTTGTGAATTCAAGTAGTTTGAATATTCTTCAAATTTAAATGATTGAGGCATTACTTTATCTAAGTACTGAACTATTTCTTCTAAGTTAGTTAATAAACTTATATCAGTTGGCGTATTTAAAACAATATGGTAAATTTTCTTTAAAGCGTAATCAAGTTCAATTTGTAATTTTTTATTTAATTGTTTATTAATAACTATTACAATAGCATTGGCATCTGACAAATAGAAATTGAAAATTGTCTCTGGTAAGTACTTATCAATATAGTCTGTTAACAAATCTTGTAATTTATTAAATTCAATACTTGAATTAACATCGCGCGCATAAATCAACGCAAAATTAACGTTAAAACCATGTTTGTTTATATTACTTATAGGATAATATCCCGAATCTAAATCTACTTTATTTAAGGCAGGCAGTAGATAAAAGACCGTTAAATTATCTTTTTCTATTTTGTGCATTTGCATTGTAAATGATTTTACTCTTTTATAAGTTGATGAAGTTTTATCAACGTTGTTATTCATTAAGTGTAAAGCCTTTTTTACACTATCATTACAATAGTATTCTTTTTCGACAGATTGCACAATTACATATTGATTTTCTTCTTGCCAAATCATATCTTTAATACTATTTTCAACTACATTTACAAAATCTTTTTCTAGTTTACGTTTTAAATTTAACAATTTATTATTTGTAAGCTCATATACAGGCTTTACTTTGTTAGAATAGATTAAAGCAAACCCAACTATTTGTTCATTTTCAATAATTGGATAAACGGTAAGTGATTTAAATGTTTGTTTTCTTAAGTCTTTTAAATAAAAAGGATCGTTTATTTCAAACGTTACCTCATCATATAGAAAAGTAAGAGGTTCTTTACTAGTCAATAAAATTTCTATAATAGTACCAGCTAAATTGCCTATGTCATATTGTTTTTCAAAAACATACGGTTCTTTAACATGATATATCATTATATTACCAATATCTATTCCGAATTTACCTAAATCATCAACATCAAATTGTAAAAAAACGAATGTCATTTGTAGATATTCATTTGAAATTAATGTTTTATGATTATTACTTATAAAATCTAAAATGACATTCCTATACATTTTGTTCACCTAATATTCTAAAGAGATAGTTACAGGGCCATCGCAAACAATATGTAATTTCATATCTTCGCCAAATATTCCTGTTTTTACTTTTTTTCCTAAAGCATCAGATAATTTCTGATTAAATAAATCATATAAATTTGATGCATCATGGGGATTTAGCGCATCTATAAATGATGGTCGATTACCTTCATAAGGGTTCGCATAAAGAGTAAATTGTGATATTGATAATATTTCGCCATTTACTTTTTGAATTGAAAGATTCATTTTTTTATTTTCATCTTCAAAAATGCGTAAATTAATAATTTTCTTTACCATTTTATCAATTTGTTCTACGGAATCACCATTGGTAAAGCCTACTAAAAGCATCATACCACTAGTAATTTCTGACACATTTTCTTCATTTACTACGCATTTGGCATTTAACACCCTTTGAATAATAACTTTCATTATTTGTTTACCCTTTCAATTTGATAAATTTCGGGAATCTTTTTTAAATTTAGAATGGCATTGTTTAAATCATTTAAGCCAGAAACTTGTAATTTAAACTTGGCCATACAATCTCCTGTACGATTTTTAGTTGATGTTACGGAAGCAATTGTAACATTGCAACCATTTAAGATATTTATCATATCAGCAACTAAATTTCTACGGTCTAATGCAATAATTTTTAAGGTAGTATCAAATATTCTACCTGAGAAATCTTTGTCCCAATATACATTTATAAATCTTTCAGGACTAGCTTTTTCAACATTTGGGCAAGTTACACGATGAATAATTATACCGTTACCTTTAGAAATATAGCCACTTATTTCGTCACCATAAACTGGTTGGCAACAATTACCAAGATGCAATTTGGCTCTTTCAAGTCCCTCAACAATAATGCCGAATCCATTGGTTGCGACACGCTTACGATTTTTGGAACTATCTTCACTGTATTGTTTCAAAGCAAGTTCATCGTCTAGTTTAACATCGGTAAGTCCTAAAATACGATTGATTGCGGCTAAAGCTGATATTTCACCTTTACCTATTGTCCAGTACAAATCTTCTACTGTTCTTATACCATTTTTACCGAATAGGTCCATAACCTGTTTGTCATCCAAAGTAGTTGGAGCATAATTATAGTTTTTCCCAATTACCGTAAGTTCTTCTAAGCCTTTTGCGACAAAGGCATCACGTTGTTTCTTATTTATAAATGCTTTAATTTTAGTTTTAGCATGCGATGTTTTAGCAAGTTTAAGCCATTCGGTTGTTGGACCTGTACATGCTTTGTTAGTTTTTATTTCAACAACATCACCAGTTTTTAATTTATAACTAAGTGGTACAATTTTACCATTTACGATTGCACCAACCGTTTTGTTACCAATATCTGAATGAATACGATATGCAAAATCAAGTGGCATAGAGCCAGCAGGAAAATCATATACATCGCCTTTTGGTGTAAAGATATAGACATTGGCACTAAAAATATCTTCAATTATGCTATCAAGAGGATCTTCAGTTGCGGAATTTTCAACATATGTGGTTAAATCTTTATACCATTTTAATTTGTTAACTATTTCAAGTTGTTCTTTTTCATGTGAATATTCCACATTTTCTTTATATGCCCAGTGTGCAGCAACACCAAATTCTGCTATTTGATCCATTTCGTATGTTCTAATTTGGATTTCATATATTTTACCAGCTGGTCCTACTACAGTTGTGTGAAGAGATTGATACATATTAGGTTTTGGCACAGCAATGTAATCTTTGAAACGCATTGGAAGCGGTGTCCAAATGCTGTGGATGATTCCTAATACATGATAACATTGTTCAACAGAATCAACAATTACTCTTAAAGCAAGTAAATCATAAATATCATCTATTGTTTTATTTTTGGTTATTATTTTTTTGTAGATGCTATAGATGTTTTTAACACGGCCTTTTATATCATAGTGTTTAATATGATTTTTTTCTAATAAACCTTTTACGGTTGAAATCATTTTTTCAACATCTTCATCACGTTCAGTTTTCTTAAAACTGATTTCCTTTGCGATTTCCGCATATTTTTCAGGTTCTAAGGCTTTAAAGCTTAAATCTTCTAGTTCAGCCTTGATGCGGTACATACCTAGTCGATGTGCTAGTGGAGCATACAAATCTAAAGTTTCTTGAGCAATTCTCTTTTGTTTTTCTTCACTATGGAACTGAATTGTTCGCATATTGTGAAGTCTATCAGCAATTTTTACTAAAATAACACGAATGTCTTTAGCCATAGCAAGCAGTAATTTTTCATGATTATGGGCTAAAGCTTTTTCTTTCGTCATGTATTTTAATTTACTAATTTTGGTAACCCCATCAACAATTTCCGCAACATCTTTATTAAAAGTAGCTGCCATTTCTTCTTTACTCATATCTGTATCTTCTAATACATCATGAAGTAATCCCGCCGCAATTGTATCTGGACCTGCATGTAGTGTAGCTAAAATATATGCTACTTCAACAGGATGTTGAATGTATGGATCACCTGATTTACGAAATTGTCCTTCGTGTTTTTTCTTGGCTACATCATATGCCTTTTTTATAAGATTAAGATTATCTTCATTATGCAAATAGCTTTGACAATATGTGATTATATCATCAATAGTCTTACAACTATTATTATCTGGCATACAATCGCCTCCTTCTTTGTTTATTTATCTTCTTTTTTAAAATTCATAATTAATTAATGAGAAGACATCATATTTATTTAATAATTCTCTACCCTTTAATCCTGTAAGTTCGATAACAAATGCACAACCAACAACTTCTCCACCAAGTTTTTCTATTAAATTAATTGCCGCATTAACTGTACCACCAGTAGCTAGTAAATCATCAACGATAACTACGCGATCACCAGGTTTAATAGCGTCCGCATGCATGCATAGTGTATTCTTACCATATTCAAGTGTATATTCTACTTTTATTTCTTCACGAGGAAGTTTACCAGGTTTACGAATAGGAACAAATCCTAATTTTAATTCTGTCGCAATTGGGCAACCAAAAAGAAATCCTCTAGATTCAGGACCGACAATTTTTGTAGCATTTCTAGTTTTAACATATTTTGCTAAATCGCTACAAGCTTCTTGATACGCTGCACCATCATTCATTAATGGAGTAATATCTTTAAATGATATGCCTTTTATTGGAAAGTCCTCCACGATAGCAACATAATCTTTGTAATTCATAACTTTCACCTCATATTTATAATTGTAATTTAGAATAATATTATTATATCAAAAAAAAGTGTAAATATAAAGAAATTTGTAACATTTTTTATTCTTTTAATATTTATTTATGTTTATACATATGATATTTTGGTGATGTTGATGAAAAAAAGACATAATTCAGATAGTTTTTTCCTAAGTACGTTAATTATAATAGTATCAGGATTTGTAATAAAACTGTTGGGTTTAATTAATAAAATAACAATGACTAGAATGCTTGGAACTAGCGGAATGCGACTTTACATTCTATCTTTTCCAACAATTATGTTGTTTGTTAGTATTTCAGGATTTAGTCTATATATAACTATTAGTAAACTTGTCGCAGAAAGTGTAATAACTAAACGTTATTCTCAAAAAAAGATATTATCCGAATCATTTAAATTATCGTTTTTGATTTCTTTAATTGTCGATATAATATATTTTTCAATGTTAAAGCCTTTAGTTATTTATTTTTTAAAAGATGAAGATTTATATTTTCCCTTATTAACTGCTCTTCTACTTATTCCTTTAGTAGGAATTAGCGATGGTTTAAAAGGTTATTTCAATGGTTTAAAAAATACAATGACCGTCGCAATGGGTAATTTGTCTGAACAGGTGGCTAGAATTTTTTTTAGTATTGCCCTACTTTTTATTACCCTACCATACGGAAATGTAGTTGCAACTACGTCAACTCTACTTGCATTAAGTTTAGGAGAACTTGTGGCAATAATTTATTGCCTAATAAAACTCAAAAAAAATCCACCAATTGACTTTCCCAATACATCTGGTGAATTAAAAGCTATTTTAAATATTTCAATTCCCAATACCTTATCAAGAATATTAGGGAATTTTACCTACTTTTTAGAACCAATCATCTATACGTGTATTCTTTCTTATTTAGGCTATGATGTATTAACTATTCATACCGAATATACAATTATTGATGCCTATTCTATTCCTTTACTTACCTTTATCTCGTTCTTACCAGTTGCAATTGCAAGTTCAATTGTTCCTGGTCTTACCCAAGCGGTGGTAAAAAAGCAAAGTAAAGCTATTAATTATTATATAAAGAAAGTCATTTTATTTTCAATCGTACCTAGCATATTATTAGCGTGCAATTTATTTTTCTATGCAAAAGATTATATGAACTTTATTTATAAAACCACTCAAGGTACTAAATGGGTAAAATACTTCACTTTTGTCTTTATTTGTTACTATACCCATATTCCTATTATATCAATTCTTCAAACCATTGGAAAACATACTTATGTTTTTTGGACATCAACAATTATTAATTTTTCAAGATTATTGCTAATTGTGATATTAGCATTTACTAGTGATAAACCTTTAGATTCTGTCATAATCGCAACGGTAATTGCCATGGTACTAGGGTTCATTATTCACATCATCCATTTATTTAAAATAACAAAGTATCGTACCTCAGTTACTAACATCATTAATCTTGGGTGTATATCAGTATTAACTTTTGGTATTTGCTTTATTTTAAATCATTTTAATGTTAATTTTTTAATTGTATTATGCATTTCATCACTTGTTTATTTTACCCTATGTATATTATTTAAATTAATTTGGATTGAAAGTTTATTTGCATTTGTTAAAAAACATCTAAAATTAGCAAATAAGTAAAAAGCAGGCTTAACCTGCTTTCTTTTTATAATTTTTTAGCAATAAACTTTTCAACTACTTTAGCTATACTATAAAAGCCGTAATCATTAGGATGAACTCCATCAACAGTTTTTTCTTCGAAATCACTTCCTAATAATTTACTACCGTCATAGTAATAAATGTTATTATCAGTTTGGCTTAATTTTTTAACTACATTTCTTTGATATGTTCTTATCATATGTTCAGTTTTTTTAACACTTGCAAAATGATTCTCATCAAAAAAGCGTATCTTGCTCATTAATATAATAGGAACTGTAGGATAAGTTTCTCTTAATTTGGCAATAAAATTCCAAACAGTTTGTTTTAATTGATCAAAATAAACATTAGCCTCGTAGTTTAGAACAAACATTTTAACATTTTCAATTTTAGAAAGTATTTCCGCAACTTCTATTTGCCCTTTACCATTACCTGAGAAGCCAAAGTTTAAACATTCATATCCTAAATGTCTAGCTACTACTTGAGTATAGCTCGAACCAGGTCGACTTGCACATCCTCCTTGCGTTATTGAAGTACCATAAAATACAATTTTCCCACTATTAGGGAATAAATTCTCTTCTGAATAAATTGTGGCATCTTCATCTATTCCAATTAATACTTCATCAACACTTGCATATAGAGGAAAATTTAACATATGTAAATTAATGTCATTTATTTCTGCATTTTCAAAAAATGTAAACTCATATTCATAGTTATTAAAGTCAAAATTTGAACTGCGATAAAATTTCAATTCGTTAAACGATTTGCCTAAATATAAATCAAAACCTGCTTGACCAGTGTAGGGCATATGTCCCATATGAAACATGTAAGATAATTTGACTTTGATTTTTAAAGTTTTAGTATTAGAATAAAAGGCTATTGAACCACCCGATGTATTAGCCGTTAAAACATCCAAACTACCACTTAAATTCTTAATAGTTTCATCAGTTTCTTTTGGAAAACGATGATATCTAAAATCTTTATAAAACCAGTTTAACCCATAAACTTTCACTAAGTTACTATTTTTAGGGTTAATCCATTTTAAGTTTTTATTATCTTGATTATTTATTTTAAAATTTTCATCTACTTTTGATATTTCTACTTTCTTTTGCATATAATTACCTCAGGTAAATTATACATTATTTTACTTCTTTTTTATCAGATAAAACAACTTTTATTTTACCATCTTGGTAAGATGCCCCATAAATGTTTTCAAAATTGTCAATATTTTGTTTTTTCAACATTTCTAAAAGCCAATCTTCTGATTTTTCAATCAATTTTAAGTTATCTTTTTCAATCTTTCCACTAATTATTAATGGTAAAGGAAAAGTTTCATTGTCTTTATCTTTGTAAGTAAAAACACTAAGTCTACCATTATTTTCTAATATGGCGTATTCTACTTCATCAATGCTTTTAACATCTTTTTCTCTTAATTGAGTATACAAATCATTCATGTTGTATTTTTCTTTTTTCATCGCATCAATTTGAATTTTTCCCTTTTTAATTATTAAACTTTCTTTACCATCCATTTTATCTCTAACCCATGGTGATTTCAACCCAATGAGAGCAATAATTTTTTGTAAAACAACAATGATTACCATAGGTATGATAAATAACAACATACTTTCATCAAAATTTTCAATACCTATTATCATAATATCAGCAACTGATAATACAATCAAAAAGTCAAAAACACTTAATTGTCCAATCTCACGTTTACCCATTAGTTTAGTAGCAATCAATAATAAAGTAAAGCCAATAATTGTTCTTACAATAAGAATCAACCAATTTTCCATTTTCCCTTCTTTTCTAAGCTTTTGTTGCATATAGTGTAGTGGTGATATATTATGAAACTATTGAAATCAAAAGCTATTTCTATATTAATTTCATTATTTATTTTTGCCATTTTTACTTTTATTTATACTATATTAGTTTATAATGGTAAAATTGAAGCAAAAACAAATGATATTTATCGTTTTAGCATCATTATTGGCGCAATATCTTTTTTCCTTATAGGTTTAATTAGTGGTATAGTTGAGAAAAAATATGGCATAATATCAAATTTTATTACAGGGTTAATTTTATTAATTATTATCATTGTAATTAAATTATTATCAAAAAGTACTTTAGAAGGTACCGATTGGTTAAAATATGGTATTTATTTAATAACTATTTCACTTGGTGGAATGATTGGAGTACAACTTGACACGAGAAAAAAGACCTCTAATAAACATAAATAGAGGTTTTTTATTTTTTAGTAAGGTCAATATTATTTTCATTATGTACTATTAATGAATTATTTGAAACACTACTTGTTAAAAAAACGTTTGCGCCAATGGTTGAATTATCGCCAATAATGGTGTCTCCTCCTAAAATAGTTGCATTCGCATAAATGGTGACATTATTACCTATCGTTGGATGTCTTTTAACCCCTTTCAAAAGATTCCCTCTACTTAAAGATTTTGCACCTAAAGTAACCCCTTGATAGATTTTTACATTATTACCAATATCTGCGGTCTCACCAATGACAATTCCTGTACCATGATCAATAAAACATGGGCATCCGATTATTGCATTAGGATTAATATCAATACCGGTTTTTGAATGAGCATATTCACTTAAATATCTAGGTATTATTTTAATTTTTTGATTTGCAAGTTCATGACTAATTCGGTATATAAGTAATGCAAAAAAACCTGGATATGACCAATATATTTCTTCTATTGATGAAGCGGCTGGATCAGATTCATAGAAAAAGTTTAAATCTTTTTTTATATCTTCTACTGTTTTTTTAATAATATTGGTAATTTTTTGAACTAGATTGTCACTAAAATCAATATTATAAGTTGTTTTTAACTCATCAATTATTTTTTTATTATTAGATATTTCATCAAGTAGTAATACTTGTAATTTTTTTAGTATATTATCTAGTTCACTAAACGATATTTTCCATTTTGAATTAGTCATTTCTTCACCTTTTTTGTTCTTTACTTTATTATATGAATAGTAATCTTTTTTGTTAATAAAAAACTACTGACACAATCAGTAGTTATTTGCTTAATAGATTATCTTCCATCATTTTATAAATAATGTCACCTATTTCATGAGTATTAAGATCTTTATATTGTTCGTAGGTTATAACACCTAATACATCAAAATCAACTTTATGGATCTTAGTTAACAAATGATTTTTAATGTTTTCAGTACCTTTAATAGTAGTTACAACTATTGGTCTTTTTGATTTTATGGCAAGATGAAAGCAACCATATTTAAATGGTAATAGCGTTTCATTGGTAAAATTTCTTGTTCCTTCCGGGTATACCGCAACCGAACATTCATTATCTTCTAACATTTTAGTGCCTTTCATAATGGTTTTTGCTTCGCTTCTTAGATTACTACGATCTAGACAAAGATAACCAATTTTATGAATGAACTTACCAAAGCAAGGAATTTTAAATAAACTTTTTTTAGCAACAAATGTTAAATTATACTTATACAAACATTGATCCATAATCATTGGGTCAAAATTTGACAAGTGGTTAGAAACAATTACAAAGTTTGTATCATTAGGAATTTTTTCTAAACCAGTCTTTTTTACTTTTACGCCAAATAATGATAAAGTGTACTTAACATATAAATAATAACATAAGTGATAAAACTTATTATAATGTATTGTCTCCTTCTTCTTATTAATAAATAATCCTAATAAGAAAGCAAGTAAGAAATATATTAGTCCTTGAGCTATTATGTAGGCAATAAAAAAGCCAATATAAACTAAAATTGATAGCCAAACCACATTAATTGTTAATGAGAGAGTGGTTAATAGGCTTAATATTGCGGCAACTAAAATTACAAATATTCTTACCATATTATGCTTTTACACGGTATGATTCAACACCAAGTACGGTTTCACCATCAATTTGTAAAGCTGTTGGTTGGTCGAATTGAACTTCAATTTCTTTACCAGTGTAAATCTTGACCATTTTTTCTTTCTTTATATGTTGACCAGTCGGTACATATCTAAATGTCATTAATGAGCTAATACGCGATTTAGATTGATAAACAACGACAGAAACTTCATCAGATAAGCGATCTTGATTTGGGGCAATCATCAAACCACCACCATAGAATCTACCCTTCATAGTAGGTACTAACCATACATTGTGATGTTCATATTTTTTACCATCAACAATTACTGTTGCATTTCTTGGTTTAAAATTAAATAGTAATCCTTTTATTGCGATAGATGTATAATTTATTGGTTTGTCAGATTGAAGTTTAAGTTTATCTCCAACTTCACAACAATACCCATCTAATCCATAACCGATACCATTAATAAACTTACTTACAACATCTTTTACATAAACAGTTGGTAAGTTCTTTAAATATGGATTTAAAAGTACTTCTTCACCAACTTTACCATTGATATCTCTTAAAAAGTCGTTGCCACTACCTGCCGCATAATAATAAACATTATTTTTTAGGCTTTCATAAGGTACTTGATTAATGAAATAATTAATAGTACCATCACCACCAATTAATACTACTTCATCTTCTGCATTTAAATTGCCAAAGAACTCAGGATAATTAACTAATCCTGCATCAATTAATTTTTGGTTTTCATTCTCTTCAAAATTTTCAACGATTTCTGGTTTAATTTTATTATTAGATAAACCGTTATACAAATAATACTTCATATTAAACTCCTTTTCTTGTATTAATTATATTTATTTCATTTTGCATTTTTTCTTTAATGATATCTGCTAATTCTTTGCGATTTATTTCCGCAAATTCTTCATATTCAATTGGTTTTAAAAAGTGAATTTCTGGACTGATTTTTTTAATAGATGATTTACCATAAACAAGATAAGTATCATATAATACGACAGGGGTAATTTTTACCTTTGCACGATATGCGGTTTTTAATACACCTGTTTTAAATTCTTGCAAATTATTACCATTATCTTCATACTTACCTTCAATGAAGGCTAAATAACTTCTACCATTAATCAAGCCTTCGCTCATTTCTTGTAGAGCTTTTATTTCTGAACGCGGATTATCAAGTTCTAATTCTATTGCTTCTAGTAGTGTACTAAGTTCACGGTAAAATGGCCAACATATTCTCTTTTTGTCCGCAATAAATGAACAAGGAAAATCTTTTAAGGCTGATAAGGCACCAATACCATCATATCTGCCTTGATGGTTAACGATATATAGAGTTGCATTTTTATCCACATTTTCTAATCCTACAACAACAGGATAAACATTGCCTAATTTATTTACCTTAGCTAGAATTTTCTGACAAAACGCATATTTTTCTTCAAAAGTTAATTCTTGCTTCTTAATCATCTTCTTCATTTTAATAAGATAATAAAAAGTAACAGGAAGTTCTCTTAATAGCGTAAAGTAGAATCTTAACATATTACGCTTTTTCATTGCATTAACACGTTTATCATCTTTATTAGTTAAGCGATACATTAACATCACACTTAATAAAGCAATAATACCAATGATTATTCCTACAATTAATTGACCATTTGAATAATAAAAGCCGTCATTATCAATTATGCATTTCTTTATTATCATATATGGGCTAACCACCACAAAGGCAAATGTAGCAAATTTCATGGTAGCTTCGTGTTTTTTTACTAATTTCTTTATTAAATTTGATAGTAAGAAACAACCAACCCCATAACCAACCAAATAGGTTCCTAGTATTAATAGATTATTTAATACATCATTTAAGAATAAAAGATTCTTCATTAAATCCATAATTGCATAATAATATCCGAGCGATAACAGTACTACCGCAAAATCCATACCAGGAATTACTAAAGTTATCGAGGTTATTAATCCAATAATGAGGAGTTTGATATAATCAACATAATTCATATCAACAAAGGTAATCTCTTCATGTTTTACAACAAAACCGCTATAAGCAATAAATAAACCAACGATAACAATAAAAACAATCCATCCCGATACTTTCTTAATATGGGGAATTAAATCTTTTATCATATTTGGTAAACTACCAACGATAAAACAAATAATTATAATTACGATTGCAAGTGGATACTTATCATATATCGTACTGACTAAGATTGCGGCAAGTAATGCGCCTATTGCATATCCCAGCAGCATAAAAACTAGAAAGCCCATACTCTTTTTGAAATTCTTAAGTATCATACTTATTGATTCAATCATAGTGTAATATACACCTAAAATAATTGCAAATGTGCTTGCGGAAACACCTGGTATAGCACAGCTTACAAAACCTACTACAATCCCTTTCAATAAAATACTTAATTTTTTCATACTTAAATCCTAACTAATTTATGTTTTGTTAAACTTTCAAAATAGTATATTTATTGATAAATTGTGGTGGGTATCAACAAAATATACTACTTATGTCAATTATTTTAGCATATTTTTAACAAAAAATAAATTTATATGCTAAAAAAACAACACTGTCGATATCTTTTTCATTGGATTTTTTAGAATTAATTTGATTATTTATGCAACAAAATTAAAAAGAACCCACAATTTGTGAGTTCAATTCAAATTTTATTTGTAATATTTTGCCTGAGCATTCCATAGTTCAAAATATTTACCCTTTTCATCTTTTAGCAGATTTTTATGCGTATCATGTTGAACAATATAACCATTATCAAAAACTGCTACTTCATCACAAAATACACAAGAAGATAATCTGTGACTAATGTAAATTGCTGTTCTATCTTCTACTATTTCATTAAATCTAGAATAAATTTCTGCTTCAGCAATAGGGTCTAAAGAGGCAGTTGGCTCATCTAATATGATAAATGGTGAGTCTTTATATAACGCTCTTGCAATAGCAATTTTTTGGGCTTCTCCGCCAGAAATATTAACACCTTTTTCATTAATATTTTTATATAAATAGGTATCTAACCATGAATCCATTTTATTTAAATCTTCATCGAAACCAGCTTTATTAAGACAATCAATTACCTTGTTAGAATCATATTTGGTCCCTGAAGCAACATTTTCACCAAGTTTTAATGACAATAACTTAAAATCTTGAAAAACTATCGAGAATAACATTAAATAATCTAAATAATTGTATTTTTTAATGTTAATCCCATTTAATAGGATTTCTCCTTCTGTAGGATCGTATAGTCTACATAATAGTTTGATAAATGTTGTTTTACCGCTACCATTCATACCAACAATTGCTAATTTACTACCAACTTTAAATTTAAAGTTAATTCCTTTTAATACATACTCATTGCTTGTTTGATACTTGAATGAAACATTTTTAAATTCAATTTCATAATCTCTATCAAGTCTTTTTTCGATTGTTAATGAACCTTGATACATTGTATTTGGAATATCTAAAAATTCAAATACTAATTCCAAGAAACTACTATTCGTTTTCATATTTCCAACTGTGCTTACAAATCTGTTCAATCCTGATGAAACTTTAGTGATAGCTGCAATGTATTGCATTACCATACCAACTCCAAATGCTCCAGCCCATGATTTCAAACATATAAACAAATAAATTATGCCAATAAATAAGGCTGAAATTATTGCGGACAATGAAGCATATAAACCCATCGGTCCTTTGGCAAGTTTAGCAAATAATCCATTCGAATGAAATGTAGCGTTTTTGTTTCCATTATATTTTTCGCACAACAAGTCTTGTCTATACATTCTAACGTCTGTTGCTATTTCTTTATTATATCCCAACCAACCAAAGAATCCAAACATTCTATTTCCTAAATTGTGCACATTTGAGTATTTTGCAAAATAACTATCACTTTTATATGAGAAATATGGAGCTAACAAAGTAACTACAATCATTAAAATTATAATGCCGATAATAAATATAGGGTTATCAAGGAACATAAAATTAGTAGATGATTCAGGTACTTTTGTAACAAATAATGTAACCGTTAATGGAATACCACCTATTAAAATGAAGATAGCAGTTACTAACAATTTATAGTTATTTACAACACTAAATAGTCCCCAACCACCTCCATTTTGATTTTCTCTAATGGTAGATAATAATTCATGTGTTTTTATATCATCAAGACTTACAAAATCCATTTCAAATAATTTCTTTATATAAAACTTTTCAAATTTAAAATATAAGTTTGACGTTTGTGATTCACACCATTTTTCAAGTAAAGCAGTTATTAAAGCAATAATTGCTCCCATCGATACAGTAATTAAAACTAAATATTTTAATTTTTCTACGTTTCTGGCACCAGCAAGTTCTTCAATAATTAATGCGGATAAATATATGCCAACATATGGTGTTAATGCTGTCCAAATAGAGTCTAAAATTGATGAAATTACCATTTGAGGATATTTCTTGTAAATCATTTTTAATGCTCTATTATTTATAGCTATCGAGCTTTTGTGTTTAATTGAATTTTTATTTTTCATTTTCAATCCCTCCATCTCGATAATATTGACTTTGCACTTCAAATAATTTGGCGTATTTTCCACCTAATTTCAATAATTCATCATGCGTTCCTTCTTCTGCTATACTTTCATCCGCAATAAATAAAATTCTATCACAAAATCTAGTCGAAGCTAATCTGTGAGAAATAAATAATGAAGATTTATTTTTAGCAAGTTCATTATATTTATTGTAAATATCTGCTTCGGCGATAGGATCTAATGCACTGGTGGGTTCATCTAATACAACGATTGGAGCATCTTTGTAAAGGGCTCTTGCTAACATTAACCTTTGAGTTTCTCCACCTGATAGGTTTGTTGCATCTTCATATACTTCTCTGTTAAGTTTGCTTTCATATTTATCAGGAAGTGATTCAATTTTTTCTTTTAATCCAGCTTTTTCAATACATTCATACACTAATTCATAATTAATATTATCCTCAGTTTGAGCTACATTAGTAGCTACACTTCCTGCTAGTAACGAAAAGTGTTGGAAGACAGCTGAAAACATTTTGTAATACTGTTCTCTATTATATGTTTTAATATTAACCCCATTTAATAATATTTCACCTTCAGTTGGATCATAGTATCCACAAATAAGTTTAACTAATGTTGTTTTTCCTGCACCATTAAGACCGACAATTGCAATTTTTTCATTTGGTTTAATTGTCAAATTAATATTTGTAAAAATATTTTTTTCTTTCCCAGGATATCTAAAAGATACATTTTTAAGTTCAATAGTATATTTTTTATTTCGATCTATGATTAAATCTTCACCATTTTCAAACTTAAATACTTCAGGATAATCTAATGCCTCTCTAACAATTGATATATCTAAACTTTGTTTCTTTAAAGTATTTAATTGTGTCATGACTCCAGTAACAATTGTAGTAAAACCCTCTACTGCAGAAAAATAAAGTAAAAACTCTGCTACTGATATTTTATTATTTACTACTAGACCGATTAAGTAAGCATAAGCTATAGCATTTCTAAAGAATGCTAGAATTAAATCAGATATTCTCGCCCATAAGTACACACCTGCTACTTTTCTACTAAAAGCGTTTAATACATTCATAGATTTATCATATAGTTCAATCAACCAAGAACGAAGTCCAAAAATGCGAATATCTTTTGAATAATTGTTTGAGCTAGAAACTCCCTTTATCCAATTAAGTTTCTTATTTTCTTCTGCTTCTTGATCTTTATGTTTGTATTTATATTCACTCAAGCAATTATTAATAAAAAATCCGATTAATGTCGTAACTAAAATAACAAATAGCATCAATGGTTTTATCAGTAATAATAATCCTGTGTAAAAAATAAAACAAATCGCAGAAATCAGTAATTGTGTTAATGTTCTCCAAATTGCTTCTGTAGCTTCTCCATTGCTACTACAACGATTTGAAGCTTGCTCACTTAATTTATAGAATTCTTCACTCTCAATATTTGGATAAGAAGTTCTACAAGTTTTTTCGTTAAGCATCGCAATTATTTCTGATCTTACAGTTATTCTTCCATATAAAACATTTGCATTTACATAAGAATTAAATGCATGAGTTAAAATTAAAGCAATAATGAAAGCTGATATTGTTGTAATCAATGTGGTAAAAGAAGCGCCTGTTTCTATAACATTTAATATTGTAGGTGCAATGTATAAGTTAATCAAATTTAATGCAACACCTAACAATACTAAAAGAAGTACCATAAATATGACTTTTTTCTCCTTTTTCTTCCATGCAAGTTTAATCATAAACCACGAATTTTGAAACATATTGTATTTAGCCTTCTTTTTTGATTGATTTTTTACTTTCACAAATATCACTCTCCTTTTCACAACTATATTATATCAAAATAAAAATGTCCCTCAAAAAATAAGGGACGAAATGTTATTTTGTGGGGACGAATTGTCATATTTGAGGTATCAATATTTCAGTAGTAAATGCCCCATCTTCGCTATTTCTGCTTAAATATCCATCTAATTTTTCAATTATACTATCTATTCTAACTAAACCAAATCCGTGCCCATCACCTTTAGTTGTCTTAAATAAGTTGGCCTCTTTAATTTGTTTCTTTGAAGCAGTAAAATTAGTAAATGAAATATACAGTTGTGTATTTTTCATAACCATATATACTCTAATTAATCTTTCTTCTTCTGGTAAAGGCAAACTTGCTTCAATAGCATTATCGAACAAATTACCTAATATAACACATAAATCAAGTTCACTCATTTTTAGTTTTACTGGAACATGTGCATCTACTTTTACTGTTATTCCTTTAGATTTGGCCAATGAAATTTTACTGTTTAAAATAGCATCTGCCATCAAATTACCTGTTTTTACAACAGTATCTACTGTTGCTAAATCTTCATCTAATTTATTCAAATACTCTTTTATAGCTTCTAAATCACCATTATCAGCTAAAACTTTCATAGTTTGAATGTGATTTCGATAATCATGTCGCCAACCACGCATTTTTTTATACATATTTTCAACTTCTTGATAATGTGTATCTATCAATTCCCTTTGATATTTTTCTATTTGCTTATTTATCTTTTTGTTTGCCATCAATAAATCCTCCTACATTTCATTAATGATAGCTCTGTTTAAAACATCATACATTCCTCGTGGTAATTGTAGGACTATACCATTATTTAAATATACATCGGTTTTAGTAACTCTACTAATGTATTTTAAATTAACAATTGTAGAACGACCGATTCTAAAGAATCTTTCATCTAATTCTTTTTCTATTTCTGCAAGTGTCTTTTTTACCGTATAGTCTTTATTTGAATGAACTGTAACGTAGTTTCGATCAACATCAATATAGATTATCTCATGTAGTGGGATTTTTATCATTTCATCAAAAGTATTCAATACTAAATGTTTTTCATTTTGCTTCATTCTATCAACTGCTCGATCTAGTACATCATACAATTTGTCTTCTCTTAGTGGCTTCATTAAATAGTGTAATGCTTCAACATCATACCCCTCTGCAATATAATCTGAATAACCTGTAATAAATACAATTTGTACACTTTTATCATATTTTCTTATTTTTTTGGCTAAAGTTACACCATTCATATCTCCAATTTCAATATCCAGCAACAAAATGTCATATTCTTTATTTTCGGCGTAATGAAAAATAAATGCTTCCGCTGAAGAAAAAACATCTATGTTAATTTGATATTTTTTATTGTTAGACCAATTTGTTACCAATTCTTTCACATAATTAGAATCTACAACATTATCATCACATATTGCGAAGTTAACTTTCATATGACACCTCAACAAATAATCTATGTTTATTCATAAAATTTTTTTAATAATACAAAACGAATTAAATTTTTTATCAATTGTTAGAATCTTTTTTTTGCAATAAAACTACTGTTTCAATGTGATTAGTCCAACAAAACATATCAACACAGTGAACATAATCAATTTTATAGCCACCTCTTAATAGATATTTTAAATCTCTAACAAGAGTATCTGGTCCACAAGATACGTATATAATTTGTCTTGGTGATAACGTAATAGTAGCTTTTAGAAATTCTATTGTAGATCCTGTTCGTGGTGGATCCATTACCAAAACATCTATTTTTAAACTTTTTTTATCAACATTTGTGATAAAATTTGTTGCATCATCTAATATAAATGTATCATTGCTAATATGATTTACTTTTGCATTTGCTATTGCCGCATTAACGGCTTGGCGATTATTTTCAACACTTATTACTTGTTTAACTTTTTTAGAAAGGTATAAACCAATTGTCCCTACCCCACTATATGCATCTAGTAATACATCATTTTTATTTAATTTTGCTAATTTTTCAACTGTTTGATAGAGTATTACCGTTTGTGATGGATTTACTTGATAAAATGATTTTGATGTAATTTGAAATTTTAAGTCTAATAATTCATCATTAATAAAACCCGGTCCATATAATACTCGTTCTTTTTCACCAAGTACTATGCTTGTGCTACGACTATTAATATTTTGAACAATGGTTTTGATTTTATCTGATGATTCTCTTAAAAGTTTAACAAATTCGCTACGAGCAGGAAAGTTTTCACTAGCTGTAATAATTGTTACTAAAATTTCTTTTGTTGAAAAAGATTCACGGATTAATGCGAATCTAATCAAACCAGTTTTACGATCTTCATCATATATTGGTAATCTTAACTTAATGATTATGCTTTTGATTGCTTGAGCTATCTTATTTTGTTCTTTAGTATGTAAAGGACAATATTCTAAGTCAATTATTTTGTGAGAATTTTCTTCATAGAACCCCGCAAGTATTTTACCATTGTACTTTTTAAAACCTATAATCATTTTATTGCGATAGCCTATATTATTTTGAGCTATTGACATATTATCAATTTTTTTATTGATTGAAGCATCTTTAAATAGCTTATTTACATAATCTTGTTTTATTTTAATAGTTTCTTGGTATGTATGTGAACCAAGTGGGCAATTACCACATTTTTTAGATAATGAACATTCTAAATTATTTACCATAATGATCTATTTTGCCTCATCGCAGAAATTACTTCTACTGCTTGTACAAATTGAATAATTTTAGCTTTGTTTTCATCATCAGTAGGTATGAACTCAAAGTATCCTTCATCATCAGGAATGTCAAAGTGTTTTCTTACTTCAAATGGTAATTGAACTAATCGATCTAGTTTAAATTCTTTGGTTTTGATTTCATCACCAATATAGCCTTCATAGTAAAAGCGATCAGGAGTTAGTACTAATTTACCCGTTCCAGCATCTTCTAAAACATATTGTTCGTGTAAATTGGTAATTAATTTGAATTTTCCCTCAAATTTAAAGGTATTATTGTTAATCTCTTGAATCATTTTTCTTTGTTCCCATTTATACCACTCTGCTTCATTTTGCATTAATACATAGTTTTGACTAACACCTTCTAAAAAACCTTTTTCATTCATTTTTACTGTGTTTCCACAAGAATTACAAATCAATAAGTCTTTACTAGTAGCCATTTGGTATTTTTGCATACATTTAGGACATTGATACAAAATATCTTCAATGCCTTCTATTAGGCCTTGAGAATGTAATTGATAGTTATATTTGCTTTGTTCTTGACGATCATTAACGTTAATTGCATCATATGTACGTTTATAAATCTCATCATCCGATAAAGTTTCTAATTCTTTTTTATCAATTACTTTAACAAACTCAGAATGAATCGGTACATCACGATAATATTTACGCCATTTTGGATATGCATAATAATTACCATGCATTCTTATCGCGTAAACATCAACTTTACACATTTTTAAAAGTTTCACAATTGAAGGATCAAAGTATAAAGCATCACCATGTACTGTGATTTGACCTGTTGGCGCAATCGCAACAGGAACCTTCTTATTCAAGGCTCTTTTTATTTTCTTTATAGTGCTAACATCAGATTTAAATTGTTCTTTTGGAATTGCTCTAGCTAGTTTTAATACAAAACTAAGCTTTTTTGAATAGTAAAAATGTGAAGTAGTTACATAAGCAACTCTGGTAAACCCAAAACTAAGGGTAGTAACAAAATGATCTTTGTTAGAACTATGATTATATAGAACAATACAACCTTCTTTTTTATTACGATTTTTGAAGACAGTTCTATCAATAATAACCTTGTTTCTTTTAGACATGTAAATTTTACTTCCCGTTACATAAATGAACCATGCAAGCGGATTTGGTTTTACTTTGCCTATTTTATTGGTGTTTTTTTTCATATTTTATTCCTCTGTTAACTTGGCATGCCTGTGGTCATTCTAAAAACGTTCGAAATACACTTAATCACAAAATTAGGGTTTCAAACGCTTAAAATTAGCTTTTTTGGCATTATTTTGGCTTTTCATAATAATATTTTACCATTTTTTCTTGTTTTTTAAAAAATATTTGCATTTTGTTTGCTATCAAAAATTTCCTATTTTTAATTTGCATTTTTGAATAAATAAACGATTTACTTGCTATTTTTATACTTTTGTAGTAAAATATATAAGCAATGTGCCACTGTGGTGAAATGGTAGACGCGCTGGACTCAAAATCCAGTGGTAGCAATACCGTGTCGGTTCGAGTCCGACCAGTGGCACCATTTTTATTTTTTATAGATATTCATATTTTTTGATAAAGCCAATTCCTAAAGGATATGGGCCGGTATGAACACCTATTGTTGCGCCAATTTGAAGATTTAATACATCTTTTCTTCCAATTAGTTCTTCAAACCTCTTGTGGAAGTTTTTTCCTTCTTCTTCATCATAACCATAACCAGTTATAAATTGATATTCATTCATGTTAAATTTGTTTTTATTGAAATATTCAATCGCTAGGTTAGTTGCCCTAATGAACGATTTAGTTCTAGTAAACGAAATACCTTCAGAAAAAATTTCTCCATCTCTTAAAACAATGATAGGTTTAATTTTCAATGTGGCACCAACAATTGCCATCAACTTGCCAATTCTACCACCATGTCTTAAATAGTCTAAGCTACCAACTGTGAAGTATATTCTTCCAGTTTTTTTTAGTTTTTCAATATTTTCAACAATTTTTTCATATGCTAAACCATCTTGTTTCATACGAACTACTTCTAAAACTAACAATCCTTGTAATCCAGTATTAACCATTGAATCAACAACGGTAATTTTCGCATCTGGATATTTTTCAAGGCAAATATTTTTAGCACTCATAGCACTATTATAAGATCCACTAAACTTTGTTGTTATGCAAATACAAATAATATCATTCCCCTTAACAATTTCTCCTTCAAAAGCTGTAACATAATCGTTAATAGCTGGCATTGTTGTTTTGGGATAAACATTTGGTTCATTGACCAATTTATTGTAAAATTCTTGAACGCCAATGTCTACTTTTTCTTTCAAATACGTATTACCATCAAATGAAATGTAAAAAGGTACTACTTTTATATCTTTTTCTTTTACAATCTCATCTGGTAAATCACAAGAACCATCACTTATTATTGTAAAATTTTTGTTATTCATCTGGTCTATTTCCCTCTTTCTTAATAATATCTAATATATCCCCTATAATATCTATCAAATCTCTTACTTTTTCTTCACCAAGTTCGTCTAATACGTAACTTACACGTTTATTTAACATTTCGATATCATCTTCAATTTTTTGGATACCTTTATCAGTTAAGAATAGATCTACTTTTCTTCTATCAGCTTGGTTTCTTTCTAATTTTATTAACCCTTTATCAATCAATGAATTAGAAACTGCTGTAACTCTTGCTTTGGTTATCTGTAAAGCTTTGCTTATGCTTGAAGGTGAAGCGAAGCAATTATGACGATAAATATATATAAGCACAGCCGTTTCACCCTGTAAGGCAGAAAACATTTTCAAGAAAAAATCATCAGAGGATAATGAATTAACTGAATCAATCAACTCATCTTTTAAATCAATAATTTCATTCATTTTTAACTCCCTTATAATTAATAGTGTTAATTATTAACACTGTTAACATTTTAAGACATTATTTATAAAATGTCAATTAAATTGCAAATTTATTAAGTATGGGGTATACTATAAATATACAAGGAGGAAATATGAATACTTTAGAACGTTTTTTTAATTATATAAAATTTGATACCCAATCTTCTACTACTAGTAATACATCACCTAGTACTGAGAAGCAAAAAAAATTAGCAGAGTATCTAGCGAATGAATTACATGGACTAGGTCTTGATAATGCGTATATGGATAAATACGGTTATGTTTATGCTTATTTAGAAGGAACATCACCTAAAAATAAAACTATTGGCTTAATTTCTCATATGGATACTAGCCCTGATGCTAGCGGAGAAAATATAACTCCTAACATTATTGAAAGTTATTCAGGTAGTGTTATCAAACTTAACGATAATATATCTTTAGATCCTAGTGAATTTCCAAGTTTAAAAGAAAAACTTGGACATACATTAATTACCACAAGCGGAAATACTCTACTTGGGGCCGATGATAAAGCCGGTATTTGCATTATAGTTTCTACTGTTGAAAGAATAATTAAAAATAACTTACCCCATCCTAATTTGATTATAACGTTTACCCCAGATGAAGAAATAGGTGAAGGAACAAAAAATTTTAATTATCAGTATTATAAGGAACATAATTGCAATTTTGCCTATACAATTGATGGTGGCGATATAAATTACATTAGTTATGAAAATTTCAACGCCGCAAGCTGTGAAATCACAGTAAATGGTAAATCAATCCATCCTGGTGATGCCAAAAATAAGATGGTTAACAGCATTCAAGTAGCTATGGAATTTAATGCTTTACTTCCCGTTAATCAAAGACCAGAATATACCGAAGGTTATGAAGGATTTTACCATCTATCAAATATTGAAGGTGGTGTAGAAAATACAAAATTATCTTATATAATTCGTAACCATAACAAAGAATTATTTGAAAAGCAAAAAGCATTAGTTTTAGAAATTGCAAACTTCTTAAACTCAAAATATGGTTATAAAGTAATTGATGTAAATTTAACTGATTCATATTATAACATGAAGGAATTAGTCCAAAAAGAACCAAAAATACTTGAATTTGCGACAAAAGCATTAAAAGAAAATGGATTAGAACCTAAATTTGAAGCAATCAGAGGTGGAACCGATGGTGCTAGATTAAGTTACGAAGGAATTTTAACACCAAATCTTGGAACTGGCGGTGAAAATTTTCATGGACCATATGAATATTTAGATGTTACAGATATGAATAAAATGATTGATATAGTAACAAGCTTATTGAAAATTATTAGTGAAGAATAATAAAAAATAGAAAAGGTGCTCTTTTGGCACCTTTTTTACTTAATAGTTTCAATTATAATATTAGGACATTCAATCTTTTCACTAGACATCTCATAAGCATCTAAAACCATTTTAACTGCTTCTTCGGTATTTTTACCATTAGAATAAATGGTAACTAAGGTATCATTAGGATTTAAAACATCACCAATTTTCTTATGAAGATAAATACCTACAGCAGGGTCAATTGCTTCTTCTTTAGTTGAACGACCTGCGCCAAGTAACATAGCAGCTTCACCAATCTTTAATGCGTCAATCTTTTCAACGTAGCAAGGACTTGTTCCTTCAAAGTTTAAGTCAATTATTTCATTTGCTTGAGCAAATAATGTATAATCATCAATTACATTAGGGTTTCCACCTTGCCAACTAATCATTTCACGGAATTTTTCCACACCTTTACCACTGTGAATTGCATCTTCTACCATCGCTCTTGCAACTTTTTCATCTTTTTCAATTCTCGCAACCATTAAAATTTCTGTTGTGAAATCAATGCATAATTCAGTAAAGTCTTTTGGTCCATGACCTTTCAATGTTTCGATAGCTTCAATTACTTCGATAGCATTACCAATGGCACATCCAAGAGGTTGTTCCATATTAGTTAAAGTAGCAATTGTCGGTTTTTTAGCAAGTCTTCCAAGTTCAACCATAGTTTTAGCTAAACATCTAGCGCTATCAACATTTTTCATAAACGCACCACTACCAACTTTAACATCTAACACAATAGAATCAGCACCACTTGCTAATTTTTTAGACATTATTGAAGATGCTATTAATGGTATTGAATCTACTGTTGCGGTAACATCACGCAAAGCATATAAAAGTTTATCGGCTGGCGCAACATTTGCAGTTTGACCAATAATTGAAATACCAATGTTATTTACTTGTTTAAAGAACTCTTGAGGAGTTAATTCAATGTTATAACCGGGAATTGATTCTAGTTTATCTAGTGTACCACCAGTATGGCCAAGTCCACGACCACTCATTTTTGCCATTTTTACCCCAAATGATGCCGCAAGTGGTCCAACAACCAAACTTGTTTTATCACCAACTCCACCAGTTGAATGTTTATCAACTTTTATACCATTTATTTTTGATAAATCAATAACTTCACCACTATGTAGCATTGCATCTGTTAAATAGTATATTTCTTGATTTGTCATACCATTAAAATAAATTGCCATCAAAAAAGCACTTATTTGATAATCTGGTATTTCCTTTGCCACATATCCATTTATGATAAAAGCTATTTCTTCCTTAGTAAGTTCTATTTTCTCCTTCTTTTTTTCGATTAAATCTATCATTCTCATAATTTTCAATATCCTCTCAATTTAAAATACATTCTCTTTTTCTTTTTGAATTAAAAATTTTTCTTCATCTTTTTTCGATGTTCGCATTTCTTTGTGTTTATTTCTAATATCTAATTGGCCTTGTTTTACAAGCATTTCATATTTTGTGGCTAATTCTTGAGTATTTTCATTAGCAATTGAATTGGTATCAACCACATCAACAATTTTTACATACACAGGGGTATAGATAAATGGCACGGTAAGTCTTTTGCGATATGAACCATCAATTGCTAGAATAACCATTTTAGCATCTACTTTTTGGGCAATTTTGAAAGAACCTGCTTTAAAGTGATGCATTCCAATTCCTCTAGATCTAGTTCCTTCAGGAAATATAAAGAAATTTAAGCCACTTTTTATTTTCTTTATTATTTCGATTATTGACACCATCGCTTTACGATCATCTTCTCTTTCAATTGAAACGCCACCAAGGGCTTTAGCCATGTATGATGCAATATTGTATTTATCTATAACGGCTTTATACATTGAAGCATGAGGAAAATCATGCAATACAATGTGAAAGATTAAAGGGTCGATATAACTTTGATGATTTCCGTAAAAAACGTACTTTTCACCTTTTTTTAATTTTTCAATACCATCTACTTTTATTCTTATTCCTAACCAAAAACAAGAAAAACGAGCTATGTCAAGCATAAATCGCCAAATCTTAGGATTTTTTGGATCATTTAACTTCTTGTAGTGTCTTCCTAAAACATATAGGAAAAATATCGAAATGAGGCAGAATATTAAAAGATTAAGAACTACTACTAAAATAGCAATTAATAGAGCTACCCACCAAGCAGTAATATGGTTTAAGGTTAAATAAAGAAAACTAATTATTGGAAAACTAATTCCACATATTATTGAAAGTATATATATCATTATTTTTTCCTTTCATATACTTCAAAAGTTAAATTACCTTGCTTATTTTGAGATATAAGTTTAAATTCATCAAAATTAATCTTTGGAAAATATACATTTCCCTCGTGGCTTCCGGCAACTCTAGTTAAATACAATTTATCAACTCTATTTAACATATTTTCATAAACCATTTTGCCACCTATGATGAATAATTCATCATTTTCATAATTTTTTATTAGTTTTTCTAAATTGGTTACAACAATTCCATCGCCTTCAATTGTAGTTTTTTCGGTCAAAACATAGTTTTTACGTTTAGGAAGAGCTTTGCCAATGCGATTAATGATTGAAAGGTAGGTATTATATCCCATTAACACCGCATGATTTAAAGTTACTTTTTTAAAGTACTTTAGATCTTCTGGTTCATACCAAGGTAAATTATTACCATTACCAATCAGAAAATTATCGTCTATTGCGACAATAAGTGATAACATTATACAGCCACCTTTCCCTTTATACCTTTATATGGGTTGTAATCAACCAATTCAAAATCTTCATAAACAAAATCTTCAATATTATTAGTATCACGTTTAATAATCATTTTAGGAAGAGCTCTAGGGGTTCTAGATAATTGTTTATGGATTTGTTCTAAATGATTACTATATAAATGAGCATCCCCTAAAGTATGAACGAATTCACCTAATTGTAGATTACAAACTTTAGCTACCATCATCGTAAGCAAGGCATATGAGGCAATATTAAACGGAACTCCCAAGAATAAGTCCGCTGAACGTTGATATAGCATACAAGATAGTTTACCATCATTAACATAAAATTGGAATAAACTATGGCATGGTGGTAAAGCCATTTTATCTACTTCTAGGGGATTCCAAGCACAAACGATTAATCTACGTGAATCAGGATTGTTACGAATTTGATCAATAACATTCTTTAATTGGTCTACATAGTTATTATCATCACCAAAATGACGCCATTGTCTACCATATACAGGACCTAAATCACCATATTTTAAAGCAAATTCATCGTCAGTTTTTATTTTTTCAACAAATTCTTCAATTGTTTCACCTGAGTAATCAGCACTTTTCTTAAATATTTCGTATGGCCATTCATTCCAAATTTTAACGTCATGGTCTACTAAATATTTAATATTGGTGTCTCCTTTTATGAACCATAATAATTCATAAATAATCGATTTAAGATGTACTCGCTTGGTTGTAAGTAAAGGGAATCCTTCATTTAAATCAAATCGCATTTGTGCACCAAAATAAGAAATTGTACCTGTACCAGTACGATCAGATTTATAGTGACCTTCAGTCAATACTTTTTGGCATAATTCTAAATACTGCTTCATATTATTACCTCTCACCTATTATTTATATTTTTATATGTTTTTAATTTTATCATAACAAATGGATTTTTTCAAGTCAATAATCTTCAATCCATAAATTGTTAAAGAGCTTAATATGAAAAGTTTCAAATTAAGCTCTATTTTTTTGTTATTCAGCTCTATTCAAAGATTCAAGCATTTCGATAAATTGATTCATTGTTTCAATAAATTCGTCTTTGCTCTCAAAAGTTAATGTAAATGAATTATCACCTTCGCCAAATACATAATTCATTGGGAATGCTTTTGCGTTATCTAACATTGTTGCTAAATCATTTGCAAGTAATTTTATAGTCGCAATGTTTTCTTCATTAAAGAATGGGAAAATTGCTTGGATATCACCGTTGATCATATCATTGATAAATTCTTCAACGCCTACTTCTTTTACAAATGAAACTAGAGATTTTGTTAAAGTTGCTAAATCTTTGATTAGAACTTTAATATCTTCTTCTTTAAAGTTAGTAATAACTGTTAAGATTGATTTAATTGTTTCATCACTTACAAAATCAACATCAACTACAACTTTAATTATAGCTTTTAAATTTTCAATAGTAGTAATTGATTCTGTTTCAAATAATCCAATCATTTTATCTAATATTGGTAAAAGAGAGTCAATATTTTCAACTGTGTATGCAACATTTTCATAATAATAAGTAACTTCTTCACTTGAAATATTTGTTATAGTAACGCTATATGATTTAATAGTAATAAATGATTCACCAAATTTATGTACTCCTAAAATTTTGTATGTTTTGCCAACAACTAATTCATCTACGCTACTAATACCATATTTTTCAAATACTTTTGATAATATTTCATCGTTTGCAGCTTCTTCAATTTTTACTGAAACACTTTGATCTGGTGAAAGTTTACCTTCAACAACTCTAAATTTCAATGCTTCAACTATTGCTTTGATAGTTTCATCAGATGTAATAAAATCTCTAAATGCTTTGTAATCATCGTTAAATAACTTAGCTACTGTTCCTAGTAATTCATTATATTTTTCTTCAGATATATTAATAATATCCATAAGTGAAACATCTTTTAAGTCAGGTATGATAACACCAACTTCATACCAAATTAGATCTATAACTAATTTTAAATCATCAGATGTGATAGTAATTTCAGGTATGATATTCTTAATACCTTGTAATACGATATAACCAATAATTTGGCGTGTGTCTTCATATTCTAATGCTTTAGCAACTAAATCTTCAGTTATATAATCTAAACCATTTAAGAATGCTTTGTATAAATCAGTAATAGCACCAGCTACTTCTAGTGAATCAATGCTTTCCATTACTTCTACTACTTGAGCAATAACATTTGCAAGCTTTTCATTATCAGTTACTAAACTAGAAACTATTGGAGCAGCAACTAATACAGCATCCTTCGCAAAGTCAAGAACTACTGCTAAATCTTCATTACTTACCACATTGTCTAATAATACTTTAACGATTGCTTCTTTTAATTGAACAGCGTTGTATGCTATTTCTTGATTATTAGAACTACCTAAAAGTTTTTGAAGTTTTGGTAAAACTTGAACTGTACCTTGACGATATACTTTCAAGCATTGAATAATAATATTAGCAAGTGCATCAGCAATTTCATAATCATTACGTACTAATAATTCATTAATGCCTTGTAATGCCGTTTCGATTTCACTTCCCGCAAAACTTGTTGCTAGAGAGTTTAATTTAACTTGAGTAACATAGTCACCATAATAAACAAGACCTACTACTTGATCATTATTTAAACCAACGAAATTTAATACTAATGAAGCGATAAAGCCTGGAATATTGTCTTTATTATTTACACTTTCATCTAATATTATATTAACTATTGAAGATGCAATTTCATATGTAACACCATGTTCATAAGCTATTGTGCAAGCTTCTTTAATTAATTGATTGTTTTTATCATATGCTTCAACGTCATCAGCATCTTCACGATTACCAATTGTTATTGATAGTGTGTATTCATAGATTTTGTTAATTTCGGCAACTGCTTTACCGATATATTCGATACTTTCAGTCTCAGATGAAGTTTTATAACCAACAGCTTCAGCTCTAACAGTAAATGAAAAATTTTCATTTATGTTCTTTACTTGAAAACTATTAGTTGATGCTATGTAAGTTTCCCCATTTATTGTTACAACATATGTCGTAGCATTATTAACTTCGTCCCATGTTATTAGTCCTTCTTCATTAATCTTTACATTTGTTGGTACTTGTAAAGTTTGAATATTCTTATTAGTTGCACATCCATATAAAACAAATATTGATAATAGTGCAACAACTAAATTAACAATTTTTTTCATATTCTACTCCTTAAATTAATTTACAATTTATTATACTAAAATTTAGTCAAAAAGTAAAGTGCTTAAGTTAATTTTTACCAAAAAAATAATCATAATTTAATGCTTTGTTGAAAAAAGTTAACCATGTACTACACGATTAACTCATAATTTATATCAAAATTTGAAAAAGATTCTACAATTGCTTGTCTAGTTCTTCTTCAACATACTTAAATTTCTTTACTTTTGGCTTATTGATAATCCTTCCTCTAAAAACAACCATACTTGGTTCACGTAGTGTGGTAATATCCTCTAAGGGATTGTTATCAACTATTAATAAGTCACAAGATTTATTTTCTTCCACACTACCAGTTTCATTATCAATCCCCGCAATTATAGCATTTAATAAAGTTGCATGATAAATTGCTTCACGGTTATCACTTTTAACATATTTTATAAAATAATCAAGTTCGCGCCAAGTATCATAATGAGTAACAAATGGACAAGCAGTATCAGTTCCAATTCCTACTTTAATGTCATTATCAAGACAAGTTTTAGAAGCAGAAACAATTCCTTCAAATACTATGTTACCATTGTACTGAGTTAAATCAGTAGCTTTACTGATTGAACGTTCAAATTTTGCAAGGGGAATTGCTGGTGAAATTGTGGTAATTAGTGAAGCATTATGTTCTTTAAATAGGGCAATTATTTCTTCATCTAACTTTGCGCCATGTTCAATTGTGTCAACCCCATTTTCTAAGGCTAATTTTACACCAAGAGGAGATTCAACGTGGGCCGCAACTTTATACCCAAGTTCATGAGCTCGCTTGCATGCCGCATTAATTATTTCAGGACTCATTTTTAATTCACCTGGTTCACCCTTCTTCTTGGCATCAAGAACACCACCAGTAATCATTAATTTGATTAAATCAGGTTTAGTTTTACTAATTTCATCAATGTAATATCTTGCACTATCAATATCAGTTGCTTCATATGCTAAAATACCTGCCATATGTCCTCCAGGTACTGACAATGCCATATTTGATGCAAGTATTCTAGGACCTTTAATTTTGCCTTTATTAATATTTTCACGAATTGTTGAATCAATATTTGATAAACCACCGACCGTTCTTATCGTAGTTACACCACTTAATAATTCCGTTTTTGCATATTTTGCGCAAAGCTTATAAACGATATAGCGAGTTAGTTTAAAAGATAATAATTTATTTACTGATTCTTTATTTTGTTTCTTAGTATCTTTGGGCATGCCAGAGCCAGGAAGATGAACATGCATATTGATTAAACCTGGTAAAACATATTTACCTTTTAAATCAACTATTTTCATACCAGTTGGTTTATTTTTAGTAATTTCTTTTATTCTTCCATCTTCTACAATTATACTGTAACCAGTTAATGGTTCCATATCTTTTTTACCATTTAAAATTATGCCATTAGTTAATGCATATTTCAATTTTAATCACCTCTTGTATTAGTCTTAATTGATAATTTTTTATTTTATTTATAGGAAATATTTACTTACTACTTAGTATTTTTTTAATTACCCAAAATTGAAATTTTTTAGGCATTATATTTAGTAATCTTAAGTAAAAATTAGCATTTATTTTATACGCAAATTTAGTCTTTTTACTATTTAGTACTTTTGCCACCTTTTTTGCAAGTTTTTCTGGTGGAATGTTTTTAGTTTCAATTTTATCGACAATTTGTTTAAATTTATTAGCATTATAATCATATATTTTAGTGCTATGACAAAATTCTTCTAAACTCTTGGTTGAAGCATTTAACATATTAGTCTTTACTGCCCCTGCTCTTATAACCGAAACGTCTATTCCTAATAATTGTAATTCCATTCTTAAAGAATAACAATACTTATCAAGCGTTGATTTAGTAATAGCATAAATACCCGTAAAAGGAAGGGGATTAAGCGGAGCAAGTTCACTAGTTATTGTAATTATTCTGCTACCTTTAGCGAGTAGTGGCAAAAAGGTTTTATTAATTAGATAACAACCGAAAAAGTTAATTTTAAATATTTCTTCTAATTTATTGTAATCAATTTCTACTAATGAATTCATTGTATATTTTCCTGCAAGATTGATAATTCCATCAATTCTATCAGTAATGGTACATACCTGATTAAAAACGCTAATTACCTCAAGTTCATTAGTAATATCGCACTTAAATTGTTGATATTTATTATTTTTAACATCATCATTATTGATTATATCTAAACCAATCACAAAATAGCCTTCAGATAATAATTTATGAATGGTTGCTCTCCCCATTCCTCCACTTGCCCCAGTAACAATAACATATTTCATATGCGCTCCTATTAATTTGTATTATATAATGTAAATTATACCATCTTAATTAAACATTATCAAGATAAAAGGATTACGCTTAATAAAAAGTGTGTTTATTTTTTGAAAATGTCCCAACTATAAATATTATGGTTTAATACCCTAGGAGGTATTAACCATGAAGAAAGTAGAATAAAGATCTAATCGTAAATAATAATATTCTAGATGAATACGATGCTCACTCTAGAACTCCAAGATTAAAATACTTTGGTAAATGTTTAGAAATGGATGCTTGTGAAGATTAATGGTTAGGTATTGATTTTGGTAAAATAACTTTACATGGTGCAATTGATAATGCAACCGGAACAGTTTGTGGCCTATATTTTTATAAACACGAGACTTTAAATGGTTATTATCATCTATTTGAGCGTATTTGGCGTAAATATGGCGTTCCAGCTAAATTTTTAACTGATAATAGAACTGTATTTATATATAATGGTTTAAAACAAAAATCAATTAACCAAGTTAATAATACAATATATGTTGATGCTTATTATTTACCATCTGTTACTAACTGTTTCATAAAAATAAATCAATTATTTATTTTACATTGTTTGACAAAACCCCTACCAACTTTGAAGTTGATAGGGGTTTTTTATCAGTATAATTTTTTACAGAGCCTTTTTAATTTTTTCATCACAAAATATTATCTAAAACATATTTACAAATATTTTAACTTTGTTCTTCTATTTTTTCAAACTTAGAAAAGACAGACATATTTTCATTTACGATAAATGTATAGGTTGCATCTGTTGAAATTAATGTCTCACTTTGGTCAGTACTAGTATACCAGCCTACAAATCTATATCCTTCAACTTTGACATGCGCAGTAAGAGTTATTTGTGTACCTTTTTCAACTCTTCTACCATTACCAAAATCAATCTCTTGACCATTTTCGGTAATGTAACCAGCTTCAGTAGGATAAGCGTTAAATAAGTGCATCTCTTTTTCGATAAATTTTGCGTAAACGTATCTTTCTTCGTTCACAATAAAAGTATACGTAGCGTCCGTAGAAACTAATTTTTCAGATTGGTCAGAATCAAAGTAAAACCAACCAACAAAGTTATATTCAGATTCAGCTACGGCAGTTAGCGTTATTTCTGAACCTTTTTCCATCATTTTTCCATTGCCAAAATCTACTCTCTGTCCGTCTTCCAATAAATAACCACCGTTATAAGGGCTACACTGTGCAAGAAAACGCACTAGTTCAACAACCTTCAAAGTTATAACAACTTTTAATTCATGATTATTTAAATATGTATATGTTATTGTGTATGTTCCTTCTTTACTTGTATCAAACATACCATTTTCAGTATAGTTAATTGTACTATCAATCCTATATTCTAGCCCTAAAATAAGCCTTTCATATTTGTCGCCAATCTTACCAAGTAAAGGTAGTCCCTCAGGCATAGCATAAAATTTTTGATTTAAGTTTAGTAAATATTCAGTAACTAAATTGCCATCATAGTCCAAATAAAATCCATAATCTGATGAATCTTCTAATTTAATTTCTGTAGCAATTGCTCTAAACAATGCGGTCAAATGCAAATTGTTTGTTTCTTCATTTACAATAAATGTATGCTTAAGTTCTGTAGATAGTAGGCCTTCGATACTATAATAATCAGCAGATATGAACCATCCTACAAAATAGTACCCTTCTTTTGCTTTAACTTCTATTGTAACCTCAGAATTTTCAGGTAAATCATCACGATAGAAACCATCTTCTGAAACGTAAGGGCCATCAACGAATTCTCCACCATTTTCAATTATCGCACTTACAGAGAAAGCTTTTTCGAATCTAGCATAAACAGTAGTTTCTTTCATTACAATGAATTCATGAAGATATTCGGTAGAAATAAGCGTTGCATTTTCTCCTTCGCCATCATACCACCCTACAAATTTACTATAAGCATACTCTTCTGAAGCAAAAATTTTAACTTTTTCTCCTTCTCTAACCGCAAGTTCAAGTCTTTTCATATTTTGAGGTGTTTCATTTTCATTATACTCAAAAACATGACCACCTTCACCTGCAATTACTGTTAGTGTAACCATATCTTTTTCAATAAACTTTGCAAAGATATACGTATTATCAGTTATCGTGAACGTTTCAGTTTCATTTGTTGAATAATGGCGTTTTTCTCCGTTAAGACTGTTTGTTATATACCAACCAGCAAACTTATATCCTTCTTTAGGCTCGGCTGTTAACGTAAGTGTACCACCAAGCTCAACTTCCTCGCGATAGCCATCAGGATCTTTTACAATGATTTCACCATTCATTTTAATAACACCTTTATCGACGTCTTCCGATTCTATATAAGAGTAAGTTTCGGCTTTTGGCACTTCTACAGTTAGTGTGGTTTTAACATCTTTATCATATTTATATGTAATGGTAATTTCATATGTACCTGTTTTTTCATAATCAACTTTACTTGCATCAACAATGAATTCTGAAGCATTGAGCGTGCGTCCTTTTTCATTTTTAACAACGAGATTAGCTAGATTTGGCATTTCTTTTCTATCTAAATTATAATAAAAATTACCATCTTCAAAACCATCGCAGCTTACCGTTAAATTAGTAATTATTTCAACAAACATTGCCTTTATATGCTCATCTTTACCATTTTGATAGTATAAATACTCACTTTCAAGGGAAATTGGTTCTTCAGAACATTTTCCATTTTCGTCTACCGAATACCAGCCGATGAATTTATATCCTTCTGCAGGAGTAGCTACAATTTTTCTACAATCATAAAGAGGGAAATACTCTAAGGTTTCTGGGGTATCACTTTTAGTTATAGGATACTTACCATAGCGAACATCCTCAACCTTGCCCTTACCGGAAAATTCTACTGTAAGATGTGAAAATTGGTTAGAAACATATACCATAAAACTACCTTCAACGCCTTCCGAAACTAACTTATATTTTACAGTATATTTTCCTTCTTTTCTAAAGTCTAGTCCATCATAATCTATAGTATAATCACCAAAATAAAGAGGAGCGAATTCATTCGGAGATTCTAATTTACGACGAAGCCCCTTTATTTCTAGTTTTAAAAGATCAATTTCTGGCGCACCAGGTTTATAAAATATAGATGATGCAATATATTCTGTTGGTTTCCCATCATGAAAACCTAATGGTATGTTAGATTCTCCTGGTTCTATTCTAACTTGATAAACCCCTTGCTTGTTAGAAAATTCAGGTTTAATTGTAAACAATGCTAAAATGGTTAAATCATACTCACCTTGTTTTACTTCATATACAAGTTCATCAGAAAGTTTTTGGCCAACTATACCACCTTCATGACATACATACCATCCACCAAAATCAAATGTTCTATCTGGAACGGCGGTCAATTTATATTCATACCTTTTATCAGCAAACAAAAATGACTTCTCATTTAATAACTCATCTACCTTGTCATTTACATAGAACTTCCCACCAGTTGTTGTGATTGCCGAAACATCACCATTTTTCTCGGATATATGAATAGTTATACTAGCCCATAGTTCTTTATTTTCTTTAGCAATAAACTCTACTCTATAACTTCCTTCTTTTGAATAGTCTAATTTATCAAGTCCAATTATATCATATTGCTCAGGAGATAAAAGAGTATACATTAATTTTTCATTTTTACGTTTTAAACCTTTAATCATGAGGGCAGTTATATCAATATTATTAGGATTACCTGGTTTAACATATAGCTCAGTAGCAGCTCTTCCGTCAGGAAACACGACAGGGACGCCTGATTCTCCAGGGAATGCCCACAATTGATATACTCCATTTAGATTACCTGCAAATTTTGCTACTATTGTTTGCTCGCCTTCTTCGACTGTATATTGAGGAAACTGTGATGTAGTAAATGGTTTATCTTCTATAACTCCATTTACTTGTCTATATAATCCTTTATAATCAACATCATAGCCGCCCAATAACGATATATCAATAAGTGTTCCTTTTTTTATGTAAAAAGTCTTTTCTTCATCACTATTGATACTAAATTCTCTTACTATATCCCTTAAATAACCTTTTGTTTTTATTTTTACATTAACTATTCCCACACAAGGCCCTTGATTTTTTATCGTAACTTTTTCTCCGCTTTCCGCATCAATAAAGATAAACATTGAAAAAGAATCAGTTTCAAATGTTAATTTTCCGTCCTTGAACTCACTGTCAAGTTGTTCAACTTCCTCTTCACTCTTAACGTGGAAAACCCAATATTTTGTTGCTCCTTCAATCGGAGTAGGCACTGATACTTTAACTTTTCCATCTGGTTGAACTTTTACACCATTTGATTGCACAGAAATATCCATTGCCACCAAATCAGAGCCTTCATAAGTTTGAAATTCATCAGGTAATTTTTCTACTGACTGCAGAACGTTTTCATCGGTTGCCTGTAATTTCTCAGTTATAAGTTTTGCCTTTTTTTCAAAGTTTCCTCCTATTAATGTAACTCCATTATCGCTTTTGAGTTCATTTAAGCTTTTATTACAACTACTACAACTATTGCAACTTGAAAATAAGCTTACACTTATAACCATTAGAATAGCCAAAATAATGTTGCGATGTTTTCTTTTCATATTTTTGCTCCTTTTTATTTTTAGTTATATTGAAAATTGTTATATGCAACAATTTAACAATTATCAATGTTTTGACATTGATTTTGACACTTATGTGTCATTTGCGGTTATTTTGCTTCTCTATGATACTCAGATATTAATATTTCTTGTTTAAATATTATAAGTCAATATCTTTCCGCCAAATAATATTTAATAATTGCTTCAAAAAGCAAAAAAACCTTATTCAAGTTAATTACACTATTAAGTTGCATCCCCTCCCATCTTTAATTGATATTTATCTATATAAGTTTAAATAAAACATCCCTATCTTAATATAGAAAAGCTCTCTATTCCTATAGAGGGCTGCTTTTGTAACTTGATGTTTCATAAGAATGCTAAAAATCAGACTTAGGAAGATTTATTTAATTCACATATATTTTAGCATAAGCACATTCATTTGAGAAGTGCCATTTGGCACCCCTTTGTATTTTTTTAACATTAATACCTCTTAGATTATATTTTATGAACGCTAAATCTTTTTATTACCAATCATTATATAAATCTTAAAAGCAAAATTGTTTATTTAATATTATTTGATTAATATATTTTAATTAGAGCCGTTTGACTAAATCAAACGGCTCTTCGTTATTTTTTAACTTTCTTTCTATTTCTTTTTAGTAAATATTTTTTTGCTTGCATCAGCTAGGTCAACAAATGTTTTTTTCTTGATAGCAAACCAGAAAATTGCAAAGCCACTAATTCCTACAACAACTACTGATCCAACTATGATTCCAGCAATCGCTCCGCCAGATAATCCTTTCTTTTTTGGAGCATCTTCATAAACAGCTGTAAGTGTTGTTTCTCCAGTTACCATAAATGTATAACTTCTCTTTGTGCTTACTACATTCCCATTTGCATCTTTCCAACACTTAAACACTTTACCTGCCTTGGGTTCGTTAGCGGTAATAGTAACGGTTTCGCCAACTATGAGTTTGCCTCCACCTATGCCACCAACAACCTCTACATCAACTTTTACAAGTTTTGCTATAGCTAGAGTGCTAAGTTCTTGTCCTTTTTCATCAAAGTGTTTTCCACAGAACGTGCAGTCCTTGTGTCCTTTCACGCCTTCCGTTTCCTCGGTTGCCGGTATTTCGTCTATCCACGGTCCAAACTTATGTGCCTTTTGTATAACAAGTTTACTTTCATCTGTAATTGGTTTTGTTGCCTCTGAATCCTCAAACTTTAATTCACAACCGCTACATTTATAATATGGCTTTCTACCTTCTTTCATACAAGTTGCTTCTTCTCCATCAACAAGTGTAGTAATATGGGTTGTGTGTAATAGTGCCGGTGTTATGATATATCCACAATCAAGGCATTTAACAGGATCTTCTTCTGTCGCTTCGGTCCTATCAGGGCGATGTGCCGCCACATCACGTATTTCATCACAGTTTTTGCATTCGTGGCAGTGTCTGTCCTTGTTTGAAGACCATTCAATATTGAAATCATGAATAATTGTTTGTGAAAGCAAGATTTGCTTTGTGCAAGCAGAATCAGAAAAGATTTTTCCACAATCTTCTCTTTCACATTCATAATACTCTATGTTTCCATCTTTACCCTCAGAGCAAGCTATTTCCTCGTGAAGTTTCAGTTTATGTGCTTTTGGAATTATCGCTTCTTCAGCTTTCCACTCTACAGTACAAGTTGAATCAAAAAATTCTTTTCCACAATCTTTACATGCGTACTTGTCTTTTACACCATCTTCGGTACAAGTTTCAAGTTTTCCTGCTTCTTTTAACATTACGTTAGTGTGCTGACACTCTATCGCTTTAACGGTTTGAATGGTCAGCGTCAATTCTGTCAAATCCGCATTTTGGCTAGCTACCAATGCTTTCCCGCCAGAAATATTTAAATCACAAAGCCAATTATCCAAAGATACTTTGCTTGCATCCTGAAAAAATTTTCCTTCTGGTGCTTTTATTGTTACTTCAACTTCTAAAAGTGAATTTTTATAAATTTTATCATCGACTAATGGCCCGATATTATTTATTGTAATCTCATATCCATTTTTCTCAGAAACTTTCACTGATTCAGCCGTAAGACCTACAATAGGTTGTGATACATCAATATCCAAGGATTGAACCACACTATCAACGCGAAGCAATACAAGCACAGCTAAAGCTCCATCATTTTTCCTTATTTCTTTGCTTAATACTTCACCATGAGTTAATGATAGGTTAATATCATCAACGTTTTCAGGAAATTTACAATTTGTTTGTGGCTTGAAGGCATAAAGTATTACACTATTTTCTTTAATGAAGGTCGTATCGAAGTTGTGAGAACCACATAAATAACTATTTCCATCGCGAGTATAGGCTACCTTGTAAAAGTAGATTCCCAAATCGATAACATTGCCTTTTATAACATTAGGATAAAACAATGGTTTATACGCCATTCCTTTATAAAACTCAGGAACGTCGATTACGACTTCTCTAATATATTCATCCGATGAACACAGCGTACAAATTCCATTGACAAAGTTGTGTGGAAGAAAATCACCGTATTCGCAACCACATACTTTGCCATCATGTTCATACTGACACTTCGCACGTGTTTGACAGGTTGGTGTTCCTCCCTCTGGTGAGTGTCTAAGTGAAACATCTTCTATTCCACAATACTTGCAAAAGCCAAGGTGTGTATATGTACCATCGTTGTTTTTGAACGATCTATACTCATATTTATGCCCCGTAGGCAGAAGATATTGTTGTCCACACACCTCACAATTTGCGCCAGTTAAGCAAGTTTGTACTCCACCACTATGTGCTTCTTTTATTACGTTACCACTTTCATCCTTTTCAAATTCACCACAATCACATTGATGTACGTGATATTTTTCATCAGTTTTGTCTGGAACAATGTTGAAATGATGTTTAGCGTTAGGATTACCAAGATCACCACATTTTTTGCACTTCACATTGCAACCTGAATAGAAATCGTGTTTTCCATATTCCGATCCTTTATCTAATGTTATGCAAACGCCAGGGCAACTTGGATCAGTACACTTTGTATATCCATGATGTTCAAAGTCTATTTTTTCAAAATCACTCCAAGTGTGCTCATGTCCACCTGATACGGCTGCTACCGGAATAGGAATGTCACAAGTTTGACCATCAGCTGCTATTGCGGTGATGTACATCGTACCACCGTCCATAGAATTAACCGCTGTTACACGATAGTAACATGTTGATTCCTCAAATACGTTAGAAACTTGCAATTCTGTGCCGATAGGCGCAGATTTTATCGTGAAATTATATGGACCTGGTGCACCTCTAAGCCATATTCCTGTGTCGGTATACAATGAGCCGATTTTACCTGTTACCTGTTCTCCAATAATTGGATTTATTTGAGCAGGATATCCTATATAAGTCATACCTTTTGAAATAACAAAGTCCATTTGTACAGCTGTAGTTATTCTATTTTGTCCAGCAGAGTCCCAAAGTTCAATGTCTTTGCCTTTGCCAAGTTCAGCACCAGATACCTTGAGTTTTCTTTTTAGCGTTTCGGTATCGGTAGATATAGCATATCCAGTTTTAGGTTCAAAAGAAACCCGAATACAATATGCAACGTTTTGCTCGATAAGTTGACTTTCAACTCTATCCCACAAAAGCGATGTATTGTTATTACTCCATAACGTTTGTTTTTGCCCATTGCGGCATACCTCTATGATAGTCGCTGTATAGTTTGCATCTGCTGGCACTTTTAGTTTTTTTGTTGCTTTGTCCTCGAATTCGAACGCAGTTACAAGACTATCCCCTACATTCGTTTTATTAAATGCAACTTCAAGAGTGTCGATTGCTTCTCCTTCCGCATGTGCTATGTTTTCAGAATTAACCAAAACTATACCAATCATTAAGGCAAGACATATGGTAAAACCAAGAACAAACGACAATAAATTTATTTTATTTTTTCTATTATGTATCATAATTGTAGCTCCTTGTTAAGTTCTTTAAACTATTTATAATAATTTGTGTTTCTGCACAAAATCATAGTAAAGGTGTCTAATCTCTTTTTATTTATTAAATTTGTGAAACATCTAATACACAACAAAATAGTCTACACCCGAAATATTTTCAAATTTAAACGACGTTGCACCAATTGATTTCATAGAATAGGCAAATCCCGGATTTTCATTTGTACCAATAAGTGCGTTTGCAGCAGTTGTGCCAATTTGCATATTCAGGCTTTCAGCTGTTCCAATTTTTAAAACAGCATTGAGTGTATCAAAAAAATCTGCTGTATCATCAGATGAAAGATTGTTTAGTGCAAGTGATTTATGTGTAATACTGTAGGAAAAATTTTTTTCTGTTTTCTCTATACGCACTGTAGATGAAATGTATAGATTATTAGGAATATACTTTTTGAAATACTTATAAGGGAACTCTTTCATATCTTCTTTGAAGGGCGTAAGATCAAGTTTTGCCACAACATTAAAGTTCGCACTACCATTTTCAGCAATCTCTGAAAAGTCTACTTGAACAATAGTAACAGAAACTTCCTTTTCACCAAGTTTTATTTTTCCTCCTGTTTGTTCATAAAACACGGTTTGAGCAATTGCTCCAACTTGTTTTTCTGTAAGTGAAAGAGTACTAGTCATACTTTTATCAACAAGTGAAGTTAGATTCACTGAATAACCGTTATAACCTTTTCCTTCTTCATAAGAGACAAGTCCTTCAATTTTTTTATTAACTTCAGATTTCATATCAATAAAATCGTTATCACCATAAGCATTTGGACAAATTATTGATTCATCTACTTCTTTGGTAAGAGTCTTAAGTTGCCCTGTAGTGCGAAAAAGATCGATACCATAAGTTTTACGAATGTAAATATATCCGCTTATAACGACAACACCTAAAATTGCCACAATAAAGATTAAACTTATAATTAGTTTTTTAATTAGTTTCATAAAAACTCTCCTTCTTGATATTAGAGCCGCTTGTTAAAAGTTAAGCGACTCTTTATATTATAAATGTTATGTATCATTCTAAATTAATCCAAAGTGCAGGTACAATTCCCCCCATACTATGAGCAACATTTAGCGCACCAGGATATAGCCCACATCTTACAACATGAACATCAAGTCCTTTGTTAAACGAAGCCATTGCATCAAACGCAGAACGCGTCAACCATGTTACTGTTCCTTCAGTTTTACTAAAGTCTCCTCTTCCTTCATTTAAATAAGAACAAAGCCCTTGGAATCTTGCAAAATCTGTTGTACCCAATGCCCTTGCTGGATCATTACCCATTCCCTTAGAAAACCCATACGCTTCAGTAGTTACTTCTTGTAAAGATAACAAGAATATTTTGTCATTGGTATCATTGGCTTGTTCTGCATAATTGTTTTTGCCATCTTTATAATAATTAGGATAATTGTTTGGATTACAACTTCTCTCACTATTATCCACAAGTGTTATTTTAATGATTTCTTTTTGTAAATCATTAAACACATCGTTATAGAAGGTTTCATTTAGCCATTTACGAATAAAAGTGTACTCCCAATTATTAGCGTAAGTTCCTTCAGGTACGCCATTGTCCGCATTATAAGAAATAGCAGTATTTGTAGTAGTATAATTCAACTGTGGTTTCCAAAAATCTAAAGCTAATTCGCTCATTAAAAATGCTGAATTATCTTTTGTTGTAAGTATTCTCCATTTTATTGGTTCAAATCTAAACCAATAAATAGATCCACCATATCCATTTCCATTTGACCAACTCATACAATTAGTTCCAGATCCTAACCATCTAGTTGTATTTCTTGCAATACCTCGATATTTTACGCCATTATAAATAACATCCTTATACCAAATATCCGCAGCATTCTCATAATGAAGCCAATTATTATCATTTGAATCCAGTGCATATTCTGGATAATCTCCCGCAATTTCTAAAAGTTTGGCAGTTATAGTTTCATCTCTTTCGCAGCTTTGAGTCCAGTGACCAAAATAGATATAATTACCTTCCCGCGTATATTTTATTGGATTATTTCCACCACAAGTGGTACAAACATCACAGACGTAACTATGCTTACCATTAGCAGGAATCTCAACTTTGGTATTGTAATCACATTCATCACGTTTACAGATATCGTATGCATTCCAACCGGGTAGACAATCAGGTTCTTTAGCCTCATGATGTTCAATTAAATGGCCTAATGCTTCTCTAATATTACTCTGTGTATTTGATGTATAATCACAACGTGTACATGTATCATATGACTGCCAATATCCTTCCTCTGTGCAAGTAGGATCTTTAGCTGGATGACCTACCTTGTCATGCCCGAGGGCTTGTAACCCTCTATAATCTGTATGTTCAACACATCCTTCGTTGGCGCATTTATAGTATTCTTCGCTTCCCCATTTTTCACAAGTAGGCTCCACCCGTGGAATGAGTATAGACATATTATGTCCTGTTGCAGGAATTTCTTCATAACCCTCAGTTTTACCACAATAATGGCTACATCTTTTGTGTGCTTTCCAACCGCTCTCAGTACAAGTTGGATCTTTTTTCTCAACATCTTGCATGTCATGCCCAAGAGCTGGAATTTCCTCTTGTTCAGTATATGTACATCCATAGTTTATACATCTTTTTCCATGCGTAAGTCCTGGTCTTTCACAACTTGGACTATAACCTTTTTCTTCCCTTAAATTATGTGAAGCAAGTTCACCATACTCAAAAGTTTCTCTACCAAAATTGCCACAAATACTACAAACTAGGCGATAAACTGCTCTTCTTTGGCAGGTTGCCTCATCAACGAGGTTATTTTCAGTAATTCTTTCAACATAATTGTGTATATGTTGTACATCTGTTTGCACTAAACCTGCAACTATGAAGTACGAAAAACTTGTTGTTTCAAAGGATATTTTATCACCATTAACAATAGTACTAAGTTCTTCTACTGTATTATCCCCTTTGATATGATAGGTAACATACCCTTCTGTTGCCTCAAATGGTATCGGCAAAGTTACCTTCACTTTGCTACCTGGTTGCACTTTTTCACCGTTTCTAGTTAAGGCTATATCAAATATAGCGATTTTAGCACTATCGTATGGTTTAGTGATTGCCATAATGGCTTCTTTGCCTTGTTTGCTTTCGCTAGATTGTTTTTTAACTTCTAGTTTGGACCCTTTTTCAAATGTCCCATACACAGTTACGCCACTTTCGTCAACCAATTTATTTACGGATTTGCATTTTTTAACGCAACTAACCATTGTAAGACATAGCGACATAATTATAATCAATGTAAAGATTTTTAACTCTTTTTTTACCATAGAAATCTCCTTTATATTTTTATTAAAATAACAAGATAAAAACAACATTTCGGATAAGTGGCAAATCACCCCTTATCCGACTTTTTTTGTTTATGACTTTACTGTTTGAGTTATTTCATAACAAAATAACCGCCCTTAATTGGAATAGGCTTATTTGTTGCTGGATCCATAAATCCTTTATCCACCCATATACTAACTGTACCATCGGAAGGAATTGCAAAGCCACTTTGAGAGGCAGCAGTTCCAATATTGACTTTAGTAATCACAGCCTCTCCCACTTTCACTCCTGATGCATTATAAATTTCAATAGTTTGACCCATTTTGAAATATCCCTTTTCAACAGTCGCGGTCAAAACAGTTTCAGTTGTAGTATAGCCTACATTTGTAATAGTTCCAGATTTGCCCTTTATCACTGAATTTAATCTCTCGACAACTGTAATTTCAACCGTTGTTACGTATGAGTATTTTGTAACAATTTTATAGTTTTCCATATTAGGAGAAAAAATGTTTTTTATTTTAAGGAAGAAGCAATCTGGAGAAACCTTCTTTTTATTATCAGGGACGAAATAGTAAACACCATTGTTTCCTTCTTTAGTTTCAAACCCTGCTTTTTCGTTGTCGAGCCAAAGTTCTAATGTCTGACCTGGGATAAGTTCTGAATATGTCCTGAGGTGGAATGTCTTACCGCGATCATACGATTGATTATTTTGGTTTTGACCATAGCCAAGTTCTAGTACAAACTCATACGGCGTGATTTTGAAAGTTTTGACATCAGATACAACTGCTACCCATTCGTTTGTTTCTGTGATGCCAATGCGATATTCATACTCACCCGAATTTACTGGAACGTTGGCACTCGTAACTCTTGTCCAATTTCTTTCACCTTTTTTACGGTATTCAACATATTTATCTCCTGATGTTGATTCCGTGTAATTTGTTACACCAATAAGGTTAGGTGAAGTTACTTTATTAACAAGATCTGCATATGTCATTTTATCTACGGGTTTATAATCATATGTTTTATTTTGAATAACATTAGAGTTAGCAGTAATTCCTCTTCCTTTTGCTTCTACGATGAAGTTAACAATTCCGGTGCTTGCGGCTTCGTAGTTGACACCTTCTGCATATTTAATGCTAACGCGGTATTCCCCTTTAGATTTCATTATTAGTTCTTTTGTAGTTGGTTCCCATTTACCACTACTATCTTTCTTTTCCCAAATAACAGATTTTGCACCATATCCTGTACCAACTTCCTCATAATTTGTTTGGGGTTCAGGAATTTCAGCACCAACTTTAAATGGGGTGTTATATTCATTTGCGTTACTAATCGTAAAATTATCACCTATTGTTGCTTTAACAATATCGACAAAAATATCTTCTTCTGCAAGAGAATAGTTGTCCGCTTCTGATCCAGTCATTTTGAAACTTTCTATTTCCGCACCTACATTAGCACTCTTCATCGTAATAGTAATAGTAACTTCATCACCCTCAAGAACACCAGTAATTTTTATTTTATCATTAGTGATAATTTCGTTGGCATCATAAATTTTAGTCCCAGTTATTGAAAGAGCCTTCTTTACAATTATCAAGTCAAATGTTCCTTCTATTCCTTTCCACTCTGATGTACCTTGAATAGAAACTTTAACAATATATTCGCCAGCATTCGTTGGAGCTTGCTCAGTATATTTGTCATCTCCTTCTACTTTGAGTTTATAGGAAAAGGCCACTTTACCATCACCATTATAAACAAATTCAGCAACAGTTAATGCAAAAGGTGTACCATCATAAGTTTTGCTAAGGATATTTTCTTTAGCAAGCGATAGCGTATTTTCCTTTGAATCAAGAGCTGCAATAGGTTCAGTTTTAGTTGCCTTACACTCTGTACAAGTGAAAGTTTTCTCGCCTGCTTTTCCGTAATCTGCAGGAATAGATGTTTTCCCTTCATCCCAAACGTGCTTTCCTAAAGATCCTTTTTCATCAGTATGGGCACACGTTGCAGGATGCCAGTGATTATTTTCATCAGTTTGCCAAACTTTATCATTGAAAGTGTGCACATGTTTTACCTTTTCAATAGATTTAGTTTTTTGATATCCACACACCGTGCAAGTGAGTGTTAACACGCCTTCGGATGTTTCGGTAGGCGCAGTAGTAACAACTCCTTCATTAAACGTATGTTCTGCTTTATCTGCCACATCTGAATGTTTTTTCTTCAAACATTCATGCCAGTGACTTGTATCATCATACTTCCACTCAGTTGAAAATTTATGCTTTTTGCAATTACACGCAGTAAGCATTATAACAAGCATCAATACTACCGAAAGAAGTATGGCTATCGATTTTCTCTTCATATTTTTTCTCCTTTTTTGAATTTCTTTTTTATATTTCCTACCACAATATCATTTGCGATTTGGAACCCATTTTGTAATTATTATGTGCTATCGCACTTTAACCGTGCTTGCATCTTCTATTTTTTCAATTCTCGTATATTTCATTTATAGTGAGTCAAGTACATCGGCAAGATAGTCAGATGGTACAGATTCATAAAAGAAAGCATCAATTATTTCTTCTTCTTTAGCTCTCTTTATTTTATATGCAATAGTCTCATCTGAAACGTTGTCACAAAGTAAAGCAATTTTAACTTCAGGTTTTTGCTTTTTAACTTCTTTTACTGTATTCATGCGCATATCAAATGTTCCATCACCTGACCTAGTAACATCCATTACAAGAAAAGTTGCCGATAGTGCATTTAGCAAAGCTAAAATGCGCTCTGTTTCTTGTGAAAAACATTTCTCCACGAAAACACCAATACGTTTTAGGGCATCTGTTACCGCTTCCAAAACAAGTCTGTTTCTGATTGCAAGTACTGCTCTTTTCATCTAATACCTTTTCTCCTTCTACAATATGTTGGTAATTTATTATTTATATGAAATAATTATATTACCTTTTTTATAATCCTTGAAAATTAATTCAATAGATTACTTTATTTATTTAATTAATCTTGTCGGTTACAAATCTAAAGTTTTATGAGAATACGATCAATTTTAATTAATGCTTACATTTTATCATAAGTCTGGTTTTTTAGGAAGTGCCATTTGGCACCCCCTTGTATTTTTAAATTTGCTTATAAAAACCAGCCGTTATTTAACCGGCTGGCTATATTTTTGGGTATATTAAACATCTTCATTGGTCTTATCCAATATTACAAGTTCTGACTCTTTTTATCAAACTTGTTTACAAAAAGAGTATATAGCATACTAATAGCGATTAGGTAAATTTAATCGTTTATGTAGGCAAGGTATTTGCTACTTTGCAAGCGTGATGGTGCTATTAAATACGTAAGCTTACAACAAGCGTGAAAACTCTCACTTGCAACTATTGCTTCTTGCTCAATTTATTACTTATGAACTATAGCTAACTAGCATTTGTAACCTTATTAATTTTTAGATTTCCGGTAGTCGCCTTATTTGCCGTAACTACGACTTTAACAGTAAATGGCCTTCCAGTGCCAAAAAAGCTATATTCTCCGTCATCATTAAGCGTTAATTCGCTATCTAAAAAATATACCTTCATAGTTAAGTCTGTAGTATTTAGCAATTCAAACTTATATTTAGCTTCTTTGCCTTTCGCAACAATAAGACTAATTGTATATTCTCTACTCTCGCCTTCTAACAAATAAATATTATCCGAAGTTGCAACCCCATCACTCAAAGTAAGTTGGGTAGAATCAAAGTGCATACCAGTTACTTCGCCATAACCTATAGTTTTTCCGCCTTCCCTAATTGCAAACTTATACCCTACAAAACCAGGTGTTTTTGTATCAAAAGAAACTATAACACCCTCAATAGTTTCACCAGGCATAAGCATTTCTACACCATCAGGTAAAGTAATAGTACCTATGATACTTTTTGCAACAGATGTAAAATTAAAAGTCGGTTTATATCCAGAGGAAATTGGCGTATTTCTTCCGCCTTCCGCTTTGGTAAGCAATCTTAACTTAATGGTAAATTTGTCGTAATTATTTACTGTGCCAAACTTAGTTAGCATTTGACCAGTCTTAATTTCAGCTTTAGTTGCACCTTCAACAAGTAAACTAACCTCATCGTCAACAGTTGCCTTATCTTTTGCATTGCGGCCTATTTCGATTTTTTTTACGATTAAGCTCTTGCCAAGTTCTTGGTTATAGATTTCATCATTCACGTTTATCGTACCTTGGGCAATTTTGGTCGTTATGATTACTCCACTAACATTTTGAATTGTAAATACATCATGGACACCCGCAACTAAATTTGCGGTGTCATATACTACGAAAGTAATCGTTTCGGTATTTGCCTTAACAGTGAAGTTCTCTTCGTCGGTAGTTAAATCCACTACGTTTATAACGTGTCTACCTGGTACGTTGTTTTCTTCTGGTGCTAATACAGTAACCCAATCTGTATAAGAATTCGTTTCAGCTGCAACTTCTACACAAGTAACGCCAAATAATCCACCCTCAAGTTTTTCGTCTTTATTTATTTCGTACAATTCTTTATCAAGATTGATTGCGAACTTTTTAATAGTGAACACATCCACTTTTTCTTTATGTGCCCATTCCATTGTCCCATTTAGAGTAATTTTATACTTATAATTCCCTGCATTAACAGGTGCAGTATCAGTCCAATTATCGTTTTCGTCGTCTAGACAATATTTAATGGTTATGCCGCCCTCTGTGTTGGTCACTGTTACGAGAGTATCAATACTCTTTGCAGTGCCATCGAACGTAAAGTCGATAGCCCCAACGGTGATTTCTCTTTCCTTAGGTGGAATTAAAGTACCTTCAATAGTTTTTTCTTCGTGGAAGCCACAAACAGTACAATCTCTTTGATCCACTCTGTTTACGCCGTAGCCTGCCACGGTTTTAACAGTCCACTCGCTAAACGTGTGGTCTGCCGTTCCGTCTTTTGCAAGATCGTGTCCACAGGTTGAAGGGTGCCAGTGCTGTTTTCCGTCATATTTCCAACTAGTCATATCGAACTTGTGCGTGTGGTCTAGTTGTGGAATTACTTCCTTTTTCTCATATTTACAAACCGTACAAATATACACCTTTTCGCCGTCGGTATCCTCAGTCGCTTCTACGGTGATTCTACCCTCGTCAAAAGTATGCGCCGCAGTGTCACCTTTTTCATCAGTATGGGCACACGTTGCAGGATGCCAGTGATTATTTTCATCAGTTTGCCAAACTTTATCATTGAAAGTGTGCACATGTTTTACCTTTTCAATAGATTTAGTTTTTTGATATCCACACACCGTGCAAGTGAGTGTTAACACGCCTTCGGATGTTTCGGTAGGCGCAGTAGTAACAACTCCTTCATTAAACGTATGTTCTGCTTTATCTGCCACATCTGAATGTTTTTTCTTCAAACATTCATGCCAGTGACTTGTATCATCATACTTCCACTCAGTTGAAAATTTATGCTTTTTGCAATTACACGCAGTAAGCATTATAACAAGCATCAATACTACCGAAAGAAGTATGGCTATCGATTTTCTCTTCATATTTTTTCTCCTTTTTTGAATTTCTTTTTTATATTTCCTACCACAATATCATTTGCGATTTGGAACCCATTTTGTAATTATTATGTGCTATCGCACTTTAACCGTGCTTGCATCTTCTATTTTTTCAATTCTCGTATATTTCATTTATAGTGAGTCAAGTACATCGGCAAGATAGTCAGATGGTACAGATTCATAAAAGAAAGCATCAATTATTTCTTCTTCTTTAGCTCTCTTTATTTTATATGCAATAGTCTCATCTGAAACGTTGTCACAAAGTAAAGCAATTTTAACTTCAGGTTTTTGCTTTTTAACTTCTTTTACTGTATTCATGCGCATATCAAATGTTCCATCACCTGACCTAGTAACATCCATTACAAGAAAAGTTGCCGATAGTGCATTTAGCAAAGCTAAAATGCGCTCTGTTTCTTGTGAAAAACATTTCTCCACGAAAACACCAATACGTTTTAGGGCATCTGTTACCGCTTCCAAAACAAGTCTGTTTCTGATTGCAAGTACTGCTCTTTTCATCTAATACCTTTTCTCCTTCTACAATATGTTGGTAATTTATTATTTATATGAAATAATTATATTACCTTTTTTATAATCCTTGAAAATTAATTCAATAGATTACTTTATTTATTTAATTAATCTTGTCGGTTACAAATCTAAAGTTTTATGAGAATACGATCAATTTTAATTAATGCTTACATTTTATCATAAGTCTGGTTTTTTAGGAAGTGCCATTTGGCACCCCCTTGTATTTTTAAATTTGCTTATAAAAACCAGCCGTTATTTAACCGGCTGGCTATATTTTTGTGTATATTAAACATCTTCATTGATCTTATCCAATATTACAAGTCCTGACTCTCTAGCTCTTACTGCAAGTTGCGTGCGAGAACGAAATCCAGTTTTATCAAGCATATCCGCAACATGGTTTTTGACAACACCAGAAGATATGCCGAGTTTCTCAGAGATTTCTCTGTTACTGTAACCTCCTGTCATTAGGCGTAATATTTCAAGTTCTTTTTCGGTAAACTCTGTACTTAATGCAAGTCCCATTTTAACGGGTTGAAGTTTATCTGGATAAACAATTTCGCCATTTATAACTCGTTCCATAAGTGACAATATTGGTTGTTCATTTGCTTCTTTATACCAAAATCCTTCTACACCAATTTGCTTGGCGCGTTTTATATATGAACATTCTGGCATACTTGTCACAATTATAATTTTTGTTTTTGGATACTTCTTTTTAATAATTGCTGCTGCTTCAAGTCCACTTTCACCATTTTCTGTTACCACATCCATAATAATAAGGTCAATAGGAGTGTGTGCACAAACAATGTCGGCAACAGTTGCGTTTTCTATTGCTACTTCTAGGTAGAATTTTTCTGACGATTCAACAAAATGCGAAAATAATGCTTTAGGCATTTGTTGATCTTCAACTATCATGACCGAATATTTTCCTTCTTTCATATTTTTTCTCCTTGTGACAATTCTATCAAAAGTTCAAAATGAGGTGTACTTTTTAGTGTCATTTTGCCGTTTTCTCTTTCGACAAGAGATCGAAGACCTGTCAGTCCACCACCTTCTACGATTACCCCTTTAGGCTTTTCGCCATCATTAATAATAGATATTGTATATACATCATTTTTTTCTGACACTACAACAGTCATATTTTTTCCGTTTGCGTGAGAAACAGTATTAGTAAGACATTCATGCATTGCCTGCGTAAGTATTTTTTCTCTTACCGTATCAGGTTCAGGTTGCTCGCCCTCAAAAATAAGGTTTACACCGACAAGTTTTGCTGCATCTTCAATAACTTTTAGATTACTTTTCTTTGATACTTTACGTGTAAATTTTAAAGTTTCAATTTCTGCTTGCCAAAAGCTAACAAGTTCTTTCCCTTCTGCTTCAGTAAGGGGAGCGTTAAGTTTTCGTTTTGTGGTAAGCAACAGTTTACCCATATCATTGTGGATACGAATTTTAGCTGCTAAATGCTCTTTTTCTTTTGTAAGTTCAGCAACATTTTTCCCATATACGACAAGTCTGTTGTTGATTTTTTTCAGTTCATCGAGTTTTTGCTCTAATTCTCGTGTTAATCGATATCTTTCAGAAATATCCGTTGCAACGATTTCATAAACTATTTTACCATCTATTTCGTGTGTATACTTTTTAAAAGATACAACTTTACAATCGCTATACTTGATGATTGGTTTGTCTCCCATTTGAAGTGATTGGCAATTTTCTTCAAGTTCACCATGTGAAATTTTTAGCCAAAAATCTTTGCCATTTAATAGCGCTTTACCCGTTGAAAGAATACAAAGGTCATTCATTTCAGTATTAACAAGACTGACAAGGCCACTTTGTTCATAGAAACAGATTCCAGCTGGAAGGGTATCGGCGCTTTCCTTTATTGATATTGGTGAAATATGATTTTTTCTCCATCTAACTACACTAACAAGCCCAATGATTGTTCCTACAAAAAGCACTAATGAAACAACATAATATATCCAAATTGGCAATTTTAATACTGTAAATGATGGTTCAAATACTGGCATTTTTATGCGATATAAATAACTTCCCCGCATTGTTAAAAACACCACTACGAAAGAAAAAATAAACATTAACATTGAAAACATTATATATGCACGTTTTTTACAAAGTCTAACTGCCGTAAATAGACCAATAATTGCCAAAACAAACGTTAGAATGAGTGAACCAATGATGATTTGTCTTACACAAAGTGGTGCATCAATAAATCTCATATGGCCCCTCCCTGATGTAATAGTAGTGAATAGTAAACTTCTTCATCATCAGTTTCCACACTAACGTTATATTCAGAAAATTTAGACTTTATTTTATTTGAAATAGCGTCCTTCCCACTATCACTTTCAATCCGCAAAATAATATCATTTCCCTGATTACATAAACGAACAATAATTGCATTCGGCAAATTGTAGTAATTATTAATGCACTCCTCAAAAAAGTCGTAAAGAACTCCTACTTTTTTACCATCAATTTTACCTTGACATGAACAATCGTAAGAACACTCTGCACCAGTAAGTGAGAGATAATCGAGCGACTCTTTGATGGCAAGAGACAATTCACCAAGATCAATATTCTTATGTTTTTCGGTTAGCATAACAATGTTACTTCTACGCTTGATGTATGCTGCTAAAATACAAGCAAAGCGCATTTCAGCAATATATTCTTTATCGTTGAACGATTTTTTTTGGTCAATACTTGATAGAACTGCACTCAGTTTTTTCAACTCTTCACGCGTTGCTACATTTATTTTTGTATATAATCGCTTTTGCTCTGCTATCTGTGTTTTTTGTTTTTTTAATTCGTTTTCTGCTTCAATGATATAGTTTTCTTCAGATAGTCTTTCATTAGTCTCCGCGAGTGAGTTATTTATCTCAATTATTCTAGCCAAATTTTCAAGTCTAAATGACCACCCACCATTTATCTTTACTGCTGACAATCGTGTACTTTTATCTATCATTATAGGCGTTTTGGTGGCAAGTTGAAACAGTTTTTTGTCCGTAATAATCGAGTTTTCAGAATTATAAAGCACATTAAATTTTTCATCCGTGATAACGGCCGCATAAGCCGAGCGGAAAAAGTAATTTTCATAATCTTCATTGGTTGGAATAAGCCCAATAGTAATACAACTTTCTATCACGACAATTCCTGAAAAGCATATTAATTCAGGAATTTTGAAAGCTGCTGTATCAGTTAAAAAACATATAGTTGAAATCGCTGAACATACAATGAAAGCAGTTACAGGTACCCACATTTTCTTTTTACATGCCGCTACACGACACTTTAAAATAAGAACTATGAGACTTATAAAAGTTACAACAATTTCCCATGCAAGAGCAATATAAAATACAATTCTATGCTTATATGAAAAATCACCATCAAAATTCAAAGCAAACGCCCAACCATGGATTTCGTTTGTAAAAATTAAAATAATCAATATAATTGCTGGCAGATATAATAAATACCATATTTTTGCAAGCGGCTTACCCTTCTTATTTTCAAGACTAAACGCTGCAAGCAATATTGTTGGGGGAATGAACATTTGAGGAACGTAATATGTATACCAAAAATAGCGCAAAGGTTTATCCAAACCTTTTGTCAGTTCGTATTTCATCATCCTAACTACAAGAAAAAACAAAATTAGTACAGCAACCGTTAGGAAATATGCAAGTAAATCTTTTCTTACCATTCGGTGTATAAGTGAAACGCCCCACGCAACCACAAGAAAAATTAGTATCGTGTTAGCAGATAAAGCAAATAATGCGTGCCAAAAATCTGGCAAAAGTGAATCCGTTGCTTGAAATACACCAGCAAGACAAAATAACAACGTACACATAGTGTATAGTACTATTTTTTTCCTATTTGTTACAACCCACATTCTCACATTTCTCCTTTTCGCCAACTTTGCTTCATTATACCATACAATTTGACTTTTTTCAATGGTTAAGTTTTTACATAATCAATAACATTTTTTTCTAATCCTATTGCCAAAAGATATTCTTCAAAATCCATAGCTTCATAGTTATTACTTTTTCAAAACCTGTGGAAACTCCCTTTGAAACTTTTTTATTATATCCTCTTAAACCAAGAAGTGATCCAGTGCAAATAAGATCAAATCTACCATCTTCCATAAATGGTTTAATAGCAGATCTAGCATTTGCACATTCTTGTAATTCATCAAAAATAATTATTGTTTTGTAGGGAATAAATTTTGCACCGAGGTTAGATGCTGATAAACTTATTATTAAATCATTTAGATTTAAATCTTTATCAAATAATGACTTAACAGATGAATTATACATAAAATCTATATACACTACATTTTCGTAATGTTCTTCACAAAACTTTCTAACAATTGTTGTTTTACCAATTTGTCTAAACCTTTAATAATTAAAGCTCTTTTTTTAATTTTCAATGATTCATGCCAAGAAACAATATCATTATAAATTTTTCTTTCAAACATAGCAATCACCTCTGTTTATATTATACACTTTTTTATATGGAGTTTTCGACATAATTTGCACTTTTTTAAAGGGTATTATATTTTCACTTTATTTACATTGTAATATTTAACAGATTAGTGCCCATCTATATGTTACGTGAATTCATAAAAAAATACCCTGTTTAGCAAAAAAACTTTACTAAATAGAGTTTAAAAATGAATAAAAGCCTTCAAATATTTCTAAACATCAGAAGACTTTTTGACTTACTTTAATGGTGCAGGTGACGGGGTCAGAATAACACAAGTATTAACACATTTATTATTTAATCAGTAAACCCAATATCGGACACTTTTACACTAGCATATTTATCAGATAATTTATAACTAGTTATTCTAGTTGTTCCACCATTAGGTATTAGTATTCCCTTATTAACCCATTCTACCATCCATTTGGAAATAGCTCTTGAAGTTACACCAAATAAAGATGCTAATTCTTTGTTTTTCAATATTGTTACATTATTTTCTAAACAATATCTTATCAATACCAAATCTTTTTTTGACAATCCATTTAACACATTACTCGTATCTTTATTTGATGCTTCCTTAGCTTGATAATATATATTTTCTGAATTTAAAGACATAATTTTACAAAAATATTCAAGCCAAATTTCTAAATGTGGTGGATTCTCCCTTCCATCATAAAACAATGCAGGCAGTCCCATTTGTAATGAATTATAATATCCATCAAGATCGCTCATATAATATTCCTCAAAAGAGTTAAAGCCTTTAAAATCATAATCTTTAATCATTAGAATATATGTAGCAATAGCTCTTGATGTACGTCCATTACCATTAGTAAATGGATGAATACTTACAAATGCATAACTAGTTATAGCAGCTAAAATTGGAGCAGGTAAATTCTGATTATTATAATACCAAGTGATAAGCTCATCAATTAAAGGTTCGACATCACACCATTCTGGTGGAATATATTCTGCACGTTTAGTTTTATCATCGTATACAGCAAACAAAACCCCTGGAGGAGTAGGGCTTCTAAATTCAATTCTTTTTAGTTTTCCATTTTTTTCAATAATATCATGTAATTGAAGTATTAATTCTTTCGATAAAGGTGTATTTTTAGTTTTTTCTTCTTCTAAAAAAGATAATGCATCCCAGTAATTTTGCACCTCTACTTCAGCAGATAGTTTATTGCTTTGATTCTTTTGATTAATTACATTTTCAACTTGTTTTAAAGATAATACATTTCCTTCTATGCTTGTAGAAAAATGTGTTTTTCTAAGTTTTGCATCATACAATAATTTTTGTTTTGTTCTAGTTGGTAAATATAAATATTCTAAAGCCGTTTTATATCTTTCAATATTTAATAAATAACTAACAAGTTCATTTGTATATTTAAACTCTAATTTCATACTTATCATCTCCACATATATTATACCAAAATAAGGAACAGAAGTCAATTTTTTCGTTCCTTATTCGTTCCTTATTATTCTTTATATGTTCTCTGTCTTATTTTTGAAGATTTTATTTAATTTTTGATATACATTAATTTTCTTACCTGTAGAAAATTTTTTTAGATTTATTTATTGGAAATGTTAAATCACTTTACACATTATTAATAATTAAATATAAAGCATTTTGTTTAAAAGATTTGTGGTATTATTTAATATCTTTTACATTTCATTTACTTTGCCCAAAATATCCTGATAAATTTCCAAATTTTTATATTGTTTAAAAATATTATCAATCAATTCTTTTAAAATGTTATTTTTCAAATCTCTTAATACAGATGAGTAACCACAAATATCAGTACATTCAAATGGAGAAATAATGGGCATTACCTGCCAATTTCTACAACCACTTGGATAACTAGCTGAATATCCTTCTTCTCTACTAGCACCACAAGTAGAACCACAACCAAATCCACTTGGAAATTCCGGAATAGTATTATCCGAAGAACCATTAAGATTTTCCTGCAAATCATTTCCATTATTACAACCATAACCGGTATAATTATTAGAATCAACTTCAAATTCAATATTGTCTTCATTTTCAGTTAATTCTTGTGCATAAATATGAATTCCAAAGCTATTAAATAAAAGACATAATATAAATAATATACCAATTATTGTTAATAACTTACTCATTTTTTTAAATATTTTCATTACTTTCCTCTGCATAATATATTATATTTTTTCAAATTTTACTGCTATTACACCATTATAGTTATCTTCATTTGTTACAATAGCGGTATAAGTGTTTGTTTTATTTTTTTCTACTACTTTGCCATTAAATGTCCACTCTTTTACCTTATATCCTTCTTTGGGGGTTGCGATAAATGTTAATTCGCGACTTCCCTTTTTACCTCCACGAAGTCCTATACAATAACTATTTTCTCCACAATTAAGTTCACAAATACTGACGTCATTACAACGTTCAATTGTTGGATTAAAGGAATCTGTTGTTTGAATAGTTAATTCTCCTTCTCCTTCTGTAACAGAAAAATGGAAAATATAACCATATTCTGACTTAGTACAACCAATCATTGCAATACTAAGCATTATAAGAACAATTACAAAAAAGATTTTTTTCATAAATATACTCCTCCTGTCTTTAATAATATTAGTATACTTTTGGCCGTATACTATGGCCAACTAGCTCTTTGATGATACGTTTTAATACTAAATAAATTAACATACTAGTACCTCCCCATACTGTCTTTTATGTTTTATCACTATTATTATATGAACTTTACACATAATAATCTATTTTCAAACAAAAAAGTCCCCTTTTCCTAAGAGAGCTTGTATCTAGTCAGTGTATTTTATTCTTAAGAGTGTTTTAAAGCAGACTTATGAAATATTAATGTATTACAATTATATTTTACAATAATATGGAAAATAATGCAAGCGTTTTATTTATTTAAGAATTTGTGTTTATTTTTGATAGATTTAAATACAGTTGCCCCGAAATCTCGTTAGTATCCTCTTCTATATGCTTTTACCTATATTTCTGTTTTTGATAAAGAACTGACAAAAGCCTTAAAACCTGCTTAAAAGTTTGTAATGATAATAATATTAAAATCCCCTTGTTCCTAAAATTTGAAATCAGTTCAACTCCCCAGTCTAGCCGTAAAAAAAGAAGGTTCAACTCCTTTGTACAACTCTACACTTTTTGAATAAAAAAGAGCTATTTTCAACATTTCATCATAGTGAGACTATGAATTTTTGTGAAAATAGCTTATTTTTTAAAAGTCTACAAAAGACTTTTTGACCGACTTTAATGGCAGGGTTAGTAGGATTCGAACCTACGAGTGACAGGGTCAGAACCTGTTGCCTTACCACTTGGCAATAACCCTATTGCCATATTATTATACTACATTGCAATGGACTTTGCAATTTTTTAATCTATTTATTTGTAACTTCAATTAGTTCATAATTTTTTGAGCCAATGCCTAGTTTTTCAGCACTTTCTATTGTATGAATACCGTTACGACTTTCTACACGTTCAATAAAATGAGCTTTGCCTGGATCATTTGAGTTATATACTAAATCTATACAAGCTTGGTCAATGGCAACAGGGTCAGTTGAAATTAAAACACCGATATCTTTAATACATGGGTCTTCTGCAACCGCGCAACAGTCACAATCTACCGACATATTTTTCATTATATTAATATAAACAATTTTTTTGTTGAAGTAATTAATAACTGAGCTTGCCGCATCAGCCATTGATTCTAGGAATTTATCATGGTTGGCAGTCCAAAGATCTTCTGGTTTTCCACAGCCATGAATGTATGCTTTGCCATAAGATGAAGCAACCCCAATTGATAATTGTTTTAGTGCTCCGCCATATCCACCCATTGGATGACCTTTAAAGTGTGAAAGTACTAACATTGAATCATATTTTTCAATGTCTTTTCCTACATAGTTCTTTTTAATTACTTTACCATTAGGAATTTCTAATACTTTATCTGGTCCTTCTGCATCTAATAAATCAACTCGATAACTATTTAACCATCCATGTTTATCTAAAGTTTCCATATGTGCCTTAGTTGTATTTCTACCGCCTTCATACGCGGTGTTACATTCTACTACGGTTCCCTTTACTCTTGCGACAATATGTTTAAACCAATCTGGTCCCAAAAAGTTTTGATTACCAGGTTCACCAGAATGTAATTTTACTGCCACATTTCCTTCAAGTTGTACACCTAATATATCATATAACTTAACTAATTCATGACTATTAAGGTTTTTTGAAAAATAAACAATTGATTTCACAGTATCTTCCTTTCTTTTAATTATTTTATTATCTATCTAAATAATTCGATGCCTTCGCAAGTTCATCGGTAACTTTTAGATGTTGAGGACAAACTTTTTCACATCTATGACACTTAATACAAGTATTTGCTTGACCTGATTTAGTTGTATTGATTAAATTTTTATACATTTCTTTGTATTTATTATTGATACCCATAATAAGTGCTTGATTATAAATTTTAAATATTTCTGGTATTAAGATATTCTTTCGACATTCACTTACACAATATTTACAATTTGTACAACCAATTGATGATTTTTTAATTAATTTTGTTTTAATTTTGCTGATTAATTCGTATTCCTCATCACCTAGTTTAACAAAGTCTTTAAATGTATTAATATTATCTTCTACTTGTTCTTTATTACTCATTCCAGATAATACCATAATAACACCATCAAGGGAACCAGCATATCTAAGTGCTAATGAAGAAAATGAATTGGTTTGATGATATTGTTCAAATAGTTTTGCGATATCATCATCAAAATTAGCTAAAATGCCACCTTTAACTGGTTCCATAACAATAATATTTTTATGATATCTTCGACATATTTCATAATTATGTCTTGAAGCTATTATTGCATTATCCCAATCTAAGTAGTTTATTTGTAATTGGACAAACTCAACTTCGGGATGATTAGCTAAAATGTTTTCAAGTAAAGCAGGTGAACCGTGGAAAGAAAAGCCAAAGTGTTTGATTAAACCTTTCTTTTTTAGTTCTTGACAAAAATTCCAACAGTCGTTTTCATTGTATATTTCAATATTTGCTTCTTGTACCGCATGTAATAAATAATAGTCAATATATTCTATTCCTAATCTATCTAGTGATTCTTTAAAGATTTCTTCTTTATCAGAACCCTCTTTTAGTTTCCATGCGGTGAGCTTGTCCGCAATATAGTAATCACTTCGGTTATATCTTTTAACTACTGCTTCTTTAAATGCAACTTCTGAATTTTCGTAAACATATGCGGTATCAAAATAAGTAAAGCCATTACTTAAAAAGTCATCTGCCATACTTTTTACTTGTTCTATGTCGATTTCACCGTTTATTTTCGGTAATCTCATTAATCCAAATCCTAATTTTTTCATTTCTCTTTTTTCCTTTTTATTTGTATTCTGATAAACCCATCCGTTCTCTAACGTGAGTACGATAGAATATACCCCACTCTTTTAAATTATCATCGCTAACTGATACGATATCTGAAGACAATGCTTTAAAGATTGATGCACTTCCATTACTATTTGAAATGTTCCATGCAACATAACTAATATTTAAACTATCTAAATCTTGATACCATTTATTTATGTAATCATTATAAATTGGCCCATCACCAGTATTTTCCATACCTCCATGTTCTGATATGAATACCGGAATGCCTGCTCTATAAGCGCGTTTTACTAATGTAGCATCAGTTCCGTCTCCCGCATAGAAATGATAGCTATACATTATATTAGTGTACCCTTCAAGTGGACTTGCCATAACACTGCTTAAATCTGATGTCCATTTTGGATTTCCAACAAGTACTATCCCATCACTATTTTTGCGAATAGCAGGAATAACTAGGTTTGCATATTCTTTGCAATCTTTCCAAGTCGTTTTTCCTGATGGTTCATTCATTATATCAAATAAAATATTTTCGTAATCTTTATATTTTTCAGTAATTTTACTAAAGAATTCAACTGCTTCTTTTTTATAGAATAAAGGATTTTCGTCTCTTTCATCTTCTGCACCAAGCATGTGCCAATCAACGATAACATACATATCGAGTTGAGTTGCATATTCAATGCCTTTACAAACTAAATCAAACAATGCGGCTTTCTTACTAGGAGTAGTTACACAATATCCACCCTCACTAGTATATAGTGATAATCTGATTACGTTAATGCCAAAACCATTTCTTAATGATTCAAAAGTCTCATAATTTACGTATCGACCAAACCATTGTAAGCCATGGGTTGAAAGACCAATTAATTGAAACTTTTCACCATATTGGTCAACTAGATCAGGTCCAACTACTTGTAACTTACCATGGGTTGAAAAGCCATTATTGACATAAGCCATTTTAGATTCACAGTAGTCACAATTTTCACATTCTCTATGACGATAACCACATTCAGCACTAGTTGGTTCCTTATCAATTATGTAAACGATACTATGACCAGTTGGTTTTAAGATATTTTCACTTTCATAATCACAGTTATGGCACTTAGTAAATGAACTTCCATATGTTGTACAAGTTACTGGTACAACTATTTCTTCATATAAATCGTGTTCTTTGACCATTTCATCTTCATATAAAAGCTCTTCACATCTTGTACAATATACTTCTACAGTGTATGTGTTATTGCATTTAGCATCTTCTGGAAACTTAATACTTTCTTGATGGCCTAAAGGACTTCCTTCTTCAAAACTACAAATTCGACAAATTTTAGGTTTTGTACAAGTAGCTTTCTTAAAAACATGAGTATGTTCGCCTACAGGGTCACCTTCAGTTGCTCCACATCTTTGACAAGTTTTAGGACGCTCGTATGTCGCATCTAGCCAATCATGACCAAGTGCAGTTCCTCTAGTTTCGCCACATTTAGTACAAGTTGAAGGACTTGTACACGTTGCATTACTAAAGTTATGTTCACATGCTTCAATATTGTTCTTTTTGCAACCTGAAAAAAAGCAAATCGTAAGTACTAAAGCAATGATTAAAAATATTCTGTTTTGTTTCATGGTTACTCCTTTTTTATCTATTTATTACTATAATTATAACAAACAAAAGACATTTTGTCGAGGGGAAAACAAAATAAAAAGTAGTTTAAGCTACATTAAAGCCTAAACTACATTATTACTATTTATTTGTATAATTGTCAAAATATCCTTGAACTAGGACAATAGGTGTACCTTTATCACCTGATCCACTAGTTAAATCACATAATGAGCCAATTAAATCGGTTAATTGTCTTGGTGTTGTACCTTCAGAAATCATTTTTCCTACTAAATCTTTTTCTTTTTCAATTATACGTTTTTCAATTGCAATTCTTAATTCTTCACCTTTTAAGTCTTTAAAGTCATTATCAGCTAAGAATTTAAGTTTTAATTCATTTGGTGTACCAATTAAACCTTTAGTGAAAAATGGAGAAACAACAGGATCAGCTAATTCCCAAATTTTACCTTGAGGGTCTTTAAAAGCTCCATCACCATATACCATTACTTCAAAGTGTTTATTAGTTTTTTCATATAATTGTTTTTGAATATCTTCAACAAGATATTGTGAGTCACGTGGGAATAGTTTAACCTTATCTTCAGTTGCTTTGTTTGATCCAAGTAGACCATACTTTTCATTATAGCCGCTTCCATCAACGCTACTTGTAAGTATGTCATCTAAACCCAATACGACTTTTGCCCCTGCATTTTTTAGAATACGTTTTGTTCTATTTCTAGTATGAATATCACAAGTAATGATGCTGTCGGCATAATTTAAGATTGTCTTTGCTTGATTTGCAAAAATAACTTCAACTTCAGCACCCATTTCTTTGATAATACTCATATAATATTCAACATAATCTACACCAGTAAATTCATGTACATTATGTCCGAATAAATCACGATATTGTTCAAGGGTAAGAACATCTTTATATGGATCGATATTTTTTTCATCTAATTCATCATAAGATATTAAAGAATTACCAACTTCATCAGAAGGATAACTTAACATTAAAATGATTTTCTTTACACCTTTTGCGATACCTTTTAAAAGAATTGCAAATCTGTTTCGTGATAATATTGGAAATATTACACCAATTTTTTCACTTTTTACTTTGTTTTTAACATCTGTTGCTATTTGATCAACAGTTGCATAATTTCCTTGAGCTCTTGCAACAATTGATTCAGTAATCGCAACAACATCACGATCATTTAGGGGGAAGTTTTCTTCTTCACTAGCTAGTATAATACTATCAGTAACAATACTTACTAAATCATCGCCTTCTTTAATGATAGGACATCTTACGCCTCTTGATACAGTACCTAATCTTCTACTCATTTTTAACTCCTAATTTGATAATTTGTAATACATTAATTAGGTATTACAATAAATTATATACTAAAAAGTCAAAAATTTAAAGAAAAATGCAATTGCCAGTTTCAATATCGTAGATACTACCAATAAATTCAACTTTTTTAAAGGTTGCAAAAGCTTGTTTTAAATTTAAAACTTCTGCTTTTACATTTAATTCAATTGCTTTATCGTAGTCTTTTTCATTTTTTATATTTTGAGATATTCTTTCAATTAGTTTATTTACGTATCTTCCACTTGCGTGATTTAGGCAAGATGAAACTGCGCCACAGTTTTTATGCCCTAAAACGACCACAAAGGTAATGTTTAAATGTTCAATAGCATATTCAATGCTACCAAGCACAAATTCATCAACAACGTTTCCTGCAACACGTACAACAAACAAATCGCCAATTCCTTGTTGAAAAATAACTTCAGGAATTACCCTTGAGTCTGAACAAGTAATAACTAAGGCAAATGGTGATTGACCATTAAGATAATTGGATATTCTTCTATTTTTAGAAACATCACCAATTATTCCACCTTTAACATATTGTTTGTTACCATCTTTTAATTTATTTATGATTGTTTCATTATTCATATTTTATTTCCTTATTATTATTGGCATTAAAAAACTATTGAATAATCAATAGCTTTTTTTTACTTTATTTTAAAATAAGATTAGCAAGGGCTGTTACTCCACCAAGTGCACCGAACACACCAGAAAGGATTGATCCTACCGCAAGGCTATATCCTGCATAAGCAAAAGTTTCCGTATTAGTGCTACCAAATCCAAGTACTTCACCGGTGTATGTTACCGAAGTTATTGTTGGAGTCATAAATACAAGAATTGCGGAAACGATAAAACATACGCATACAACTAAACTTGCTAATTTACGATTCTTAACAAATAATGCAATTACTGAACCTACTAGTGGTATAAATAATGCCACAATTAATAAATAAGACATATTAATTTTTGCACTACCACTTGCAAAGCCTAAAACTGAAGCTGAATTTAAAGTTTTTCCAAAAGCAACTTCAAAACCAGTATAAGTAACATCTGAACTATTATCAGATTTACTAATAACAAATGGCAAGAATGCCATAACAACTACAAGCACTGAAAATGCTAAATACAAATATTTTGCATATTTTGATGCAACACTTTTTTTCTTTTTTGATTTACCCATTTTTATTTCCTCCTTAGTTTTACCATATTTTACCATAAACTTTAAAATAATAAAACGACAATACTCTATAATTTGTTGATTCTTATTTTGAGTAAATTACTTTACCTAGTTGCATATTTTCTTCATTTCTAAATTCTAATAATTCTGATATTGTTACAAATTCAAATCCTTGCTTTTTTAAGTCATTAACAATAATTCTAATAGCTTCTTCATTAAAGTTTTTAAAATCATGAAATAGTAAAATGCCATTTTCTTTTACTTCTTTTTCTACCCTTTTAATGATTGTTTTAGTATCACAACACTGCCAATCTAGTGAATCAGCATTCCAAAGAATAGTTGGAAGTTTGATGTTATTTAAAATTTGCTTGTTAACTAATCCATAGGGGAACCTAAATATTCTTGGATATCTTCCGATTGTTTTAAAGACAATTGCTTGCGTTTTTTCAATTTCTTTTAATCCTTGCTCAAGCGATAATTTCCTAAAATCAGGATGTGAATATGAATGATTCCCTATTTCATTGCCATGATCATTTATGTATTTTAATTCATCTGCATATTTTTCAACATTACAGCCTAATACAAAAAAAGTTGCTTTTATGTTTAACTCATCTAATAAATTAACTATTTTTTTACTATTAAAACTTGGCCCATCATCAAATGTTAAAGCAACTACTTTTTTGTTTGTAATACTAGTAATATTTTCACCTAGATAAGTACTTGAATATGCAAATTTAACTTTTTCTACATCGCTATTTGTGATGTATGTTGATAAATATGCTACAATTTCATCGTTGTTAATAACAACATTGATAAAGCCTGAATCATTACTATTGATGTTATATTTGTTTTTCAATACACTATTTATTTTGGTAATAAGGTTATTATTGAAATAAACTCTTTTTTTGGTATTGACATCATAAACATAAGATTTAGTAATTTCGTTATTGTTAAATTTATAGGTAATTAAATAACTTATATAGTTTTTACTAACAAAACTTTCATATGTAGTTTTGGGAATAGTATGATAATTACTTTCAATCGTATCACAAGTTAATTTCATTGTTTCTTTTAGTTGCTCATCAACTTCATTATTGATACTAGGATAGTTAATTTTTGAGTTATCTTTAATTATTAATTCTTTATTTTCAACGTTGATTTCTTTTTTTGGTTCAATATTATTTTTACATGAAAAGATAAAAAATGTAAAAATTAATAATATTAGTATTCTTTTTTTCATATTTGTATTGTTTGTTATATTTTAATTTTTAAACAAAGAAAAAAATGTTAAACCGAAATTTAACATTTTCTTCAAAAGTTATAAAGTTATTTTGTCATTTTTACAATTGATATTGCATCGGAAATAGTTTTTTCGTATGCTTCCATACCATATTTATCTACTTCAGCTTTGTTCTTTTCACCATGGGTTAAGCAACCAGCACCACCGATACAACCACCAAGGCAAGCCATACCTTCAATGAAGTTGCCATCTAATAAGTTTTTGTTTTTCTTTAATAGAGCAATTTTACATTGTTCGATACCATCGCAAGTAACAGCTTTTAGGTCAAAATCAGTAATATTGTTTTCTTTAAGTGCTTCTTTTACAGCATCAGATAATCCACCTGATCTTGCAAAAATTCTTCCATAGTATGAAGCATTATCAAGAATATCTTCTTCAAAAGTAGTGATATCAAATTCTCTACTATCAAATAATGCTTGTAATTCTTCAAATGTTAATACATTATCAACGTATTTCTTTACTTCTTCTTGTTGTATTTCTTTTTTCTTGGCTGTGCAAGGACCAATGAAAATTACTTTACAAGTTGTATCATTTTCTTTTAAATATTTGGCAATTGTTGCCATTGGAGATAAATTATGAGAAATATGTTGTACTAAATTAGGAAATTCGTTTTTAATGTATGTAACGAATGCAGGACAACAACTACTAGTTAAGAATCCTTTTTCTACTAGTTCAAGTGATTCAGTGTGTGCTACCATATCAGCACCTAGTGCAGCTTCTACTACGGTGTAAAAGCCTAATTTCTTTAGTGCGGTGATAACTTGGCCAAGTTTAGCGTAGTTAAATTGACTTGATATTGATGGAGCAACTACGGCATATACTTTGTATTTTTCGTTATTGTTGCTTTTCTTCAAAATATCAATTGCATCAACAATCATTGATTTATCAGATATTGCGCCAAATGGGCATTGATATACACAAGCACCACAGGCAATACATTTATCATCGTTGATTTTTGCTTCTTTGTTTTCACCCATTGAAATAGCTTTAACTTTACAAGCAACTTCACAAGGGCGTTTATAATTGTGAATGGCACTATAAGGGCATACTTTTGCGCAAGCGCCACATTCAACACATTTTGTTTTATCAATATGTGCTACGTGATTATCATCAAAAGAAATGGCACCACGTTTACATGCATCTTCACAGCGGTGAGCAAGACAGCCACGACATGCGTTAGTTACTTCATAACCACCCATTGGGCATTCATCACACGCTATATCAATTACTTCGATAACGTTTTTGTTATTACGATCGCCACCCATTGCAACTTTTACTCTTTCAGCAATAATTGCACGTTCTTTGTATACGCAACAACGCATAGTTGGAACCTTACCAACAATAATCTTTTTAGGAATATCTAAAATATTTTCAGTAAGGGTATTATCCCAAGATTCTTTTGCTACTTCCTTTAGCACTTGATATTTTATATATTGAACTTTTGTATCAAATTTTTTCATTATATCACCTTTAGAAATAACTAACCTTAATTCGTTTTCCCATTAATTTTAGATACTTGGTTAGTTCTTCAACTAAATTCATTTTAATATTGAAATTAATTGGTAAATCAGGATTTTGGTGAGCAGGGTTTATTGCACGACCAACATAGAAATTAATATCAGTAGCCTCTTCAAATAATAATCTACTAATTAAAGAAGCACCGTCTTTTTTGAAACACCAATCATCGTATAGTTTGTTTTCACCAACATAATCTTTGGCATATTCTACTACTTTGTTTATTGTTATTACGCCTTCAGTTACTAAATCAACGCCTTCGATTTCGGCAGTTGGTGGAACATCAGAGTTTTCAAAGTTCAATGAAGCTCTTATTGGTTTTCCTAGATATTTTGCGGCAATAGATGATGTTGTACCACCACAAACAATATGTTTACCTTCTTTGGCAAAGAATAGTGCCATCATACGGTCATTATCATTACGATCTGATGGAGGACCAAATAAAATATTTACTGGTTCACGTTTCCTAATCTTTATGATGCAAGCAGTCGCATCATCACCAGGTTTTCCACCATACAATCGATTACATTCATCAATCAACATTGTTGACATTGTTTTGGCAGTATAACCACCACAATTGATAACTCTTATATAATTGGCAATATCAGATAATTTCCAACCAAAGTTATAGGCAATTCCTATACCTGCATGAGGACATCCATCACTCATTGATGCAAGTACATCACCTTCTTGTAGTCTTAATTGGGTTTTATAAATTTTCTTACCACCCATTATTAATTCTGTTTTAGGATAATTGTAGACTTCATCATTTCTAATTAGGATGATTTGCGGATTGTCATATTGGATTAATTCGGCTTCTTCATTATTCTTTATGTGAATTATTGAGAAAGTTGAATAAGCAACCCCACGTACTGAACAAATTGGTAAAGTAGCAGCAATCGTATCTACACAAGATTCTAATGATAATCCTGCTGAAATCATTGTAGAAATGATTTTAGAAGTTAATGTAGATAAAATACTCGCTTTTACGCCACTTCCTAAACCATCTGCAAGTACGATAATTGTTGATCCATCTTCTTGTTCAATAATATCAATGTGGTCACCACATAACTCTTCACCATAGTGGTTAATGCTTTTGTAACCAATATCTGCACATAAATTATTCATCGCTAATAGACTCCTTTAATTTAGTTAAAGCAATCTTAGTTTCCGCTGCCGTTTCACCTAATAATGAAGCAATTTCTTGAACAATACGCATTTGTTTATCAACAACTTTATCCGCAATTTCTACCGTTTGTTTACTGATTGTCTCTTTCTTTTCTTTTTCAAGAGCTGCTTCAGTTACATCACGCATAATGCAAATCATCATATGATAGTTAGTATCATAAATTATGCTTTGTTCTACGTATTTATCATATTCGGCTAAATATACTTTTTCATTACGAATATTACGCTTAGTTTCTAAAACTTTAGTAAAAGGTACTGGATCTAATATTCTTACAACTTGGTCACCTAAAATATCTGAATCATTTCTAATATTCATAATCTTTTTAGCTGCACCATTGATTTGTTGTACTTCTAGTTTTTCATTTACTACAATTAATCCATTAGGGGTATTGCTGACGATGCAATCGGAAAAGCTTTCTGCTTTTTCTTTTAAATATGGAAGGCACATCGAAATTTGCGCTTTTCCTTGATATATTGCGACTGCTTTTTCACGACATGTATTGTATCCACAAGAACCACAGTTTAGTTCATCACTTGGTTTTGTTTTATTCATTTGTTTTAGAATTTGGGTTATTTCTTCTTCGCTTGGTTTGTTATTATCTATTTTAATAGGAGAAAAATTTTTATAATAGTACATCTTATCAAGTTGTTCTACATCAAAATCTTTAGTACTAGCGTAGTGGCTTACTAATAGATAGTCTTTGATATGTGAACAATGATGTTTTTCGATAATAGGACCAGCTATACAACTTCCAACACAAGCTGACATTTCAATAAAACATTTTGAAATTTTACCACTTTCAATATCTTTTAATGCCGCAATACAGTTTTCAACCCCATCTATGGCCATATATGTGTAACCTTTTGCATCACATTCCATAGTTTTTAGGATACCACCGGTAGTAGGGAATAATCTAGTTTTACCTTTTGCGATTTCCTCACTATCTTGAGTTTGTTCAATTACAATTCCTTCTTCTTTTAACCAATTTGATAATTCTTCAAAGGTTAAAACACAGTCAACAATTCCTTCATAGCGATCTGCTTCATCTTTTTTAGCAACGCAAGGGCCAATGAATATTGTTTTTGCGCCAGGAATTCTTTTCTTAATATCGCTACAATGAGCTTGCATAGGGCTCATTACATTAGCTAAATATTGTAATTCATTAGGAAAGTATTTTTGAATTAATAAATTTACTGAGTGACAACATGAAGAAATCAATATTTCGTGATTACCTTCGTTTAATAAGCGATCATATTCATTTTTTACAAATGTAGCACCTATAGCGGTTTCTTCAACATCATAAAAGCCTAATTTCTTTAAAGCATTACGAATAGCTTCTATACCAATTCCGTTATAATTAGCTATAAATGATGGCGCAATACTAGCAACAACTGGTGCTTTTGACATTAGTAGTACTTTAGCTTTTTCTACACCATCAACAATTTCTTTGGCATTTTGAGGACAGATTACAAAACATTGTCCACAAAGAATGCATTCATTATCTATAATATGTGCCTGATTTGCCGAAAATCTAATTGATTTTACTGGGCAGTGTCTTATACATTTATAACAGTTTTTACAATTTGATTTCTTTAATGTTAGGTACTTAGACAATTTACTCACCTCAAATTAATTTAAATATGGAACTATTTTTTCATTCCAAAATTTTTCAATTTCATCAACAGTAACACCTGTGTAAACTTGATCATTAACAAAGATAGTAACACCGATACGGTTACATTTTCCCGCACAGAAACTTCCTGATAAAATAATCTTGTCCCACAAGTCTTCTGTTTCAATTTTTTTGTTTATGTATTCAACAATATCGGGAGCATGCTTTAAAAAGCATGAACTCCCAACACAAACTTTTACTTCTACCATTATTTTAATTTTTCAACAACATTCTTTTCGAAGAATTCGTTAACTTGGTCGGGTGTTAAAGAGAATAATTCATCATTTACTTTAACGCAAACACCATTTTGACATTTTCCCATGCAGAATGTTCCGCTTAATTCAACCTTATCATTTAAATTGTTTTTTGCAATTAAGTATTGTAGTTGTTCAACAACTTGTCTTGAACCTTTAATATGGCATGAGCTACCAATACAAACAGTAATTTTAATCATTTTCTATTCCTCCGTTTTTTTATTCGTAATCTACAACATTAACCCAAGAAAGTAAGAACTCTCTTTCTTTTTCGTTACCCTTAACTGATTGAGAAGCAGCAACGATTGGCAACCATTTTTGAATGTCTTTTTTAGTAACATTTCCTTTTTTAGCATATAAATCAAGATACTTTTCCGCACCTGTAATGTCACCTGATAGCCAGAATAATAAGTAAGTTCTTGCGGCATCAGCACATGGATTACCTTGAGTAGCATGTGACCAGTCGATAATATATGGTTTATTATCTTCAGAGATTATGATATTTGAAGGGTTGAAGTCACCATGGCAAAGTGAATTACCCTTTGGCATACTTTCAAGTCTTGTATGCAAATCATATTTAGTTGTTGAAGCAATGTCAGCCATATTAATCTTACGATTCATCTTATCTTTTAATTTAGTTAATAAAGGGCAAGTATTTTTTTGAGTAGCTAATTGAATATCTACAAATTGTTCAAGATATTGGTCTTTCTTTTCTGGATATTTTTCCATTAATTGAAGAAGAGTATATCCTTTGATATATTCAGTTATAATAGCCCATTTACCATCAATCATAGTAACTTCTTTGATTTTTGGTACATTAATAGGTAATTCTTCTACTCTAGCTTGATTTAATGCTTCATTTAAAATGTCGGCTTTTGAGTATTCTTTATTAAATACTTTTACACAATTGTTTTCATCACAATAAATTGTTTTTGCATTTCTAATAGCAATAATTTTTTCAAGATTCATATTCTTCTCCTCACTTTCTATTTATTAATCGTTCTGTTCTTTTTATATGCACGTTTAAAATCATTTTTATCTTCAGGAATATAACTTTCTAGATCTTGAACTGGAACAGGTTTTTCAACAAATTCTTTACCATAATAAGCATTTAAGTACATTTGTTTGATTTCACTCATTAATGGATAACGAGGGTTAGCACCTGTGCATTGGTCATCGAATGCTTGTTCTACCATTGCGTCAAGTCTATTTAAGAAATCTTTTTCATCTGGAACATAATCTTTAATAGTAGGTTTAATACCAATCTTAACTTTTAATTCATCAATTGCTTTGATTAAATTGTTAACTTTTTCTTCGTCAGTATTTCCACCAAGACCTAAATAATCAGCAACTTCTGCATATCTTTGCATTGTGTGAGGGTGATCATATTGAGGGAATGTACCCATCTTAGTTGGAACTTCGGCAGAATTGAATCTAATTACTTCATCTAACATCAAGGCATTAGCAACACCGTGAGGTAAATGATGGAAGGCACCAAGTTTGTGAGCCATTGAGTGACATACACCTAGGAAGGCATTTGCGAAAGCCATACCAGCCATTGTTGCGGCATTAGCCATCTTTTCACGAGCAACAGGGTCATTAGCACCATTGTTGTAAGCTCTTGGTAAGTATTCGAATATCATCTTTAATGAACGTAAAGCTAAACCATCTGTATAGTCAGTAGCCATAATAGATGCATATGCTTCTAAGCAGTGTGATACAGCATCGATACCTGATGCAGAAGTTAATCCTTTAGGAGCTGTCATATGGAAGTCAGCATCAACGATTGCCATCTTAGGAAGTAATTCATAGTCAGCTAATGGATATTTAACACCAGTAGTTTCATCAGTGATTACCGCAAATGGTGTAACTTCTGAACCAGTACCTGCAGATGTAGGAACAGCGATAAAGTAAGCTTTTTCACCCATCTTAGGGAAAGTATAAATACGTTTACGAATATCCATGAAACGCATTGCCATATCTAAGAAGTCTACTTCTGGATGTTCATATAATACCCACATAATCTTGGCAGCGTCCATTGCAGAACCACCACCTAATGCGATAATGCAGTCAGGTTGGAATGATTTCATTTGTTCAGCACCACGTTTAGCACATGCTAATGTTGGGTCTGGTTCAACATCAAAGAATACTGTGTATTCCATATTCATTTCTTTTAATTTTTCAATAATAGGGTTAGCATTTCCGTTTGTATATAAGAATTTATCTGTTACGATGAATGCACGTTTCTTATGCATAACATCTTTTAATTCTTGAAGTGCTACAGGTAAGCAGCCTTTTTTGATGTATACTTTTTCTGGAGCTCTAAACCAAAGCATATTTTCCCTTCTTTCTGCGATAGTTTTAATATTTATTAAGTGTTTTACACCTACGTTTTCAGATACACTGTTTCCACCCCAAGAACCACAACCAAGTGTTAGAGATGGAGCAAGTTTAAAGTTGTAAATATCACCTATACCACCTTGAGATGAAGGTGTATTAACAAGAATACGGCAAGTCTTCATACGTTTTGCGAATTCTTCTAATTTAGCTTGTTCAGTAATAGGGTTTAGATAAATTGAAGAAGTATGTCCATAACCACCATCAGCAATTAAATGTTCTGCTTTTGCAAATGCATCTTCGATATCTTTAGCACGATACATTGCTAGAACTGGTGATAATTTTTCATGAGCAAATTCTTCTGATAATTCAACTGATTCAACTTCACCAATTAAAACTTTTGTACCTTCTGGAACAGTTACACCAGCAAGTTCAGCAATTTTAGCAGCTTTTTGACCAACAATCTTAGCATTAAGTGAACCATTGATGATGATAGTCTTTCTAACTTTGTTAAGTTCTTCTTCATTTAAGAAATAGCAACCACGTTTCATGAATTCACATTTTGCAGTTTCATAAACACCATCTAATACGATAACAGATTGTTCAGATGCACAAATCATACCGTTATCAAATGTCTTAGAATGAATGATTGAGTTAACAGCTAAGACGATATCAGCAGAATCATCAATAATTGCAGGAGTGTTACCAGCACCTACACCAATTGCAGGTTTACCAGAAGAGTAAGCAGCTTTAACCATACCAGGACCACCTGTTGCAAGAATAACGTCTGCTTCTTTCATAACTGCATTAGTTAATTCCAAACTAGGTACATCTATCCAACCGATAATGTCTTCAGGAGCACCAGCTTTTACAGCAGCTTCAAGAACTACTTTTGCGGCAGCAATAGTAGAGTTCTTTGCTCTTGGGTGTGGACTAATGATGATACCATTTCTTGTCTTTAAAGCAAGTAAAGTTTTGAAGATAGCTGTTGATGTTGGGTTAGTTGTAGGAACAACTGCAGCAACGATACCCATAGGTTCTGCAACTTTCTTTAAACCATAAGCTTTATCTTCTTCAATTACACCGCAAGTTTTTACATTACGATATTTGTTATAAATGTATTCTGAAGCGTAGTGGTTTTTAATTACTTTATCTTCAACAACACCCATACCAGTTTCTTCAACTGCCATTTTTGCAAGTTCAATACGTGCCTTGTTAGCTGCAAGTGCGGCATTTAAGAAAATCTTATCTACTTGTTCTTCTGTATATGTAGCATATACTTTTTGAGCTTTTTTAATTTTTTCTAATCTAGCTGATAATTTTTCTAAACTATCAACAATTTCATAATTTTTTTCCATGTAAATTACACTCCTTTTCAATTATTATTTATTTCGACAGCTAATGTTATTAGTAGTGATACAATATCAACATTTCTTATTTTTACATCATTTGGTATATTTAATTTTTGATCTGTAAAATTAAGAATTCCCTTGACACCACAATTTATTATTTCATCACATACACTCTGAGCACTATCATGAGGTACACAAATTATTGCCATTTTAACATCATTCGTTAAACAGAAGGATGACATTTCATCAATTGATAAAATCTTTTTATCGTTGATTGTCCTTCCAATCTTTTCAGGACTATTATCAAATATTCCTACTATATTAAACGAATTTTCGTTAAAACCATGATATTTTGCAAGTGCACTTCCTATTTTACCGGCTCCAATTATCACAACATTGATAAGTTTATCATCAAAGATTAACTTGTTCAAATCAGATTTTAGATTACTAACTTGATATCCAACTTTAGGTTTACCCTTTCCGGATATTAGATTTAAATCTTTTCTAACCTGAACTTCACCTAACCCTAATTGTTGGGCAATTGTTGTTGATGATATTAAACCATCTTCATCTATTTTATTCAAATAGTTCAAATAAATAGGGATACGTTCTATAACAGACTTAGGAATTGTTTTATAAATCATATCTTTAACTACCTTTCGCTAACATTATACTACATTTTTCAAATATTTGCAAATATCAAAAAAGTATATCGATATATCAATATCGATATACTTTTACTTTTTAGAGTAAAATTAATTAATATTACGCTTACTTTCACAAAGCTTTGTAATGAATTCTTGATCCAACTTACTAAGTTTATAATTAGAACGATAAATTAACAAATCTTTATATTCCTTAGTATTATCTATACATTCTTTTTGAACTAATCCATAACGGTCTAACAATCTTTTCGATACTGGTGAAACCCACATAAAGGTTTCTTCATTGTTTGCAAGTAGTTCAAATTGGCTAGCTCTTTCAAAAACAAAAATTCTTCTACTTACTTCTTCTGATAATTCTGTTTTTACCAATTCATTGGTTGAAAGCGATGGAACATACGGATCACCATGAGCAATTTCAATAAAATCTTTTAAATCAGAATAATGAATTTCTTTGTTTTCCGCAAGCGCACTATTTTTATTAAAGATTAAAACATATTTAAATTGATTAATCAACTCACATTTTAATTCTTTCTTTTCAATGATATCTTTAAAATAGCGGTCATGATTAATATAATAACGTAAAATACCTAAATTGTATTCTTCATTTATTACATTGTTTATAACCCGATAAGCGTTAGTTTCTTTATAATATACTTCAGCATTATCAATATTATTTAGACATTTTGAAAATTCAACAAAGGCATCAGAAATATAACTTGCTCTTGGAACGGATATTGAAAAAACATTTTTCTTTTTTTGATATTTAAATATCTTTTCCATATCATCAATTTGTCTTAAGATTCTTTTCGCATAGTGGATTAATTGTTCACCTTCAGGTGTAACAATCATCCCTTTAGAATTACGCTCAAAAATAGTGATGTTAAGGTCGCTTTCTAGTTCCTTGATGGCTCTTGAAACATTGGGTTGAGCAACATATAATTTTTCAGCTGCTTTACTGATAGAACCGGTTTCTGCCACCGTTATTGCATATTTTAAGTGTAAAAAATTCATATTTCCTCCTACATCACTTTATTTAGATGAACTTTACCATCTAAGTCTTTCCATGTTATATTATTATCTTCAATAATCATATAACCGTGATAACCATCTTCTTTAGGAATTGATACTGAACCACAATTCATATAAACGATATCATTTATTTCTTCAAAGCATTGAACATGAGTGTGACCACATAATAAGATATCACCTTTATTTAGGGGTGGTAAATTATTTTTATTGTAGAGATGTCCATGAGTAACAAAAATAGTCTTTTTACCTATGGCAAGTAGTAAATAATCTGCTAATATCGGAAATTTCAAAACCATTTGGTCAACTTCACTATCACAGTTACCACGTACACTAACGATTGGGGTTGTTAACTCATTTAACATTTTGATTACTTCTTTAGGATTATAATCTTTAGGTAAGTCGTTTCTTGGGCCATGATATAAAATATCACCTACTAAAATAATGCGATCTGGCATTTCTTTATTTATACGTTCTAGAAGTTTTTTACAATAAAATGCCGAACCATGAATATCTGATGCAATAAATATTTTCATAATAATCACCTACTTTTCACATTATAACATATTTTAGTTTATTTTAAAATACATTTGTTTTGTAAATCAATAAAAAAACTGGCTCTTTAAAGCCAGTCAAGGTTATTTTCGAACAATAAAGAAATTCGTTGCGGCAAGAGTAGCAAATGAAAAGTCGTTTGCGCCATATTGTTTTAGTGTATAAGCAAATCCAGGATTTGCTTCATTACCTATCAAAGCATTTGCAACCGTATTACCAATTAAAAGATTTAAATCTTCAGCTGAACCAATTTTGAAAACAAAATCTAAAGTATTAAAGAAATCAGCTGTATCAGATGATTTTAAATTGTTAATAGTAATATCTTTATGTAATACACTATATGAGAAAGCTGTTTCACCTTTTTGGATAGTTACGGTTGAAGAAATATACAATTTCTTTGGTGCATATTTTTTCAAGAAGTTAAAGGGGAACTTTTTAGCATTATCAAATAATGGTGTTAAATCTAATTCTAATATTATATTTAAATCAGCACTTCCATCATCTTGTACTTGGTAAATTTCTAATTCAAGTATTTTAATAGCAACTTCTTTTCCAGCAACGCTAATTTTCCCCCCAGTTTGTTGGTGTAAAATGATTTGGGCGAGGGCTCCAAGTTGTTGCGATGAAATCATCATAAACTTATTCAATGTTAAATCACTCTTACTAAGATTTACAGTATAACCATTATAACCAGTTCCTTCTTCATAGGTTACAAAATCTACGATTGATTTATCAATTTCTGCTTTAGCATCACTATAATCACTATCTTTAATTGGAAACATACATAATTCTTTTTGATCAACTTCTTTACTAAGAGTCTTTAACTGACTCACCGTATTAAATAAATCAATGTTATAAGTTTTACGAACATAAACATAGCCAACAACGATGGCAATAGCAATTAGTCCAACTAAAGCAATTAAGTTAATAATTAACCTTTTTAATAATTCCATAAATACTCCACTTTCTCTAGGTGCGCTAGGATTTCTCATTTTCTTTCATCATTTTTCTTATTATTGACATTTTTTATCTAAATATACTAAATTATATATTTTTAATTAGATAAGAAACGACTTCCTTAATAAGGAAGTCATTTAATCTTCAACCTATCATAGACATTATACTACATTGTCTTATCTAAATCAAGCAAATATAATTTTTATCTATAGTTCGTTATTAATTTCAGCATTACAAATAGCAATTTCTAAATTGCCATTTTTTACTCTAAGTTCATCAATAAAGTCTTTTTCAGATGTATCTTCTTTTAAACAACATCATACTTTATTTTAATTAAACTTCCTAAATTAGTAGTTTTGATACTTTGAATTTTGTGATAATTTGTGTATTTGTTTATAGGCTGTACCATATTTAGAAAAAGGTCTTTTAAAGATTTTCTCACTTGATAAGTATTTTGCAAGATCATAAGGAATTGAAAAAGGTACTTTAAGTTCCATCAATACTAAATTATTGGGTAATAATTTAATATCACTAATTGATGGTAACAAATTAACATTTTCAGTACGATACTTTATGTTAGTATCAAAAGTTATTCTAATTTGTTTATCATCTTTAAAGTAATATGCTTCTCTTTCATATGATAAAAACATCTTAGGGGTTAATCCGCCATAAAAGTCATTAAAGTATTTAATTTCTTTATAAATTTGGGTTTCAGCACCCTCTAAAAAACTATTATTTAAAACATATTTATAAGCAATTTTTTCCCTTCTTTTATAGACAATATGATCATATTTTTTCTTTAGTTCAACATACACACTACTATCTAAAGTAGTTTTATCGTATGAACGAATTCTTAACTTTTCTTTATAAATAGGCTTTTCAATTGATTTTCTAATTAGTTCAAAATTATCAGTATCATAATAAACATTGTAAATTGTGCTCTTATAAAACACATCTTTTTCAACTTTATCACTTAAATAATTCATTAGGTTAATATACTGATTTATGGTAATTAGATATTTTACTTCATGTCTTTTAAAACTTTTTTCCATACTTATCACCTTTTCTAAACAAATTATAACATCTAAAACTTAAATGTACTTTAAATTTAAAAAAGCCAGTATAACTGACTTTTGAAATTAGACTAAGAACCAAAGTATTACCCCTATCACAAATGATAAAACATTAGCTAATATTGCATAAGAAATAATCCATTTCTTAGTTCCGTCTTTTCCTCTTTTACATAATAATCGATAAACAACTGCTTCAACAACCACAATTAATAATTCAATAAGAATATAGTTATAGATATAAAATACTGATTTACCATTGAAATAAGCAGTAAGATTTAAAGCAATGTTTAAACCTATTTGTGTAACGGCATTAGTTATAGCAATTATAACAAATGATTTTTTGTCAAACTTAAACAATAATGCTAGTAACAACTCAATTCCTAAAGTAATAAGTAATCTCAACACAAATGTTAATATTTCTTTTCCATACTTATATGACTTTTCTAATACAATCTTCTTCTCTAATGTAATTGAAGTATTTTTATAATCCTTCATATCATATTTAAAATAAGAATGAAAGGCATAAGTTTTAGTTTCTTCAGTAAGATAATATTCATTACTTACTTTATCATAGATAATTAAAATGAATTCAGTTGGCCACATGTAACCACTTTTGATTAACAGATCAGTACTATTTGAATAAAATGATGAAATATCACACAAATACCATCCTTCTGGTAAAGTAACATTATTATATACGATAGTCAAATCTTCAACATCTCCAAAACATGTTTCACCATAATGCCTGTCACTTGTGTCACCTGGAATAAATGAATGATGTGGTCCCATATATTCTTTATATTTAGTTGCATATGCGACGATATAATCAGATTTAGGCAGATTGCAAATCTCTATTTGCATATCAGGTTTAGGCCCCGTATCTGCATGTACTACCAAACTTGTTGACATAAAAAGCGTAAAGATAGCCATAAATATACTTAAAGAAACAATTACTTTTTTCATACCTTTTTCTCCTTATTTCATTTACTAGTATTATATCATTATATTCATGTTTATTCAACTATTTATTCTAAATAATAGAAAAATCAACCACAAGTAGATTAATATTATGCATTAAAAATGCTGAAACAAAATACTTAGATTAAATAGAAAATAGCAGAAGATAATTCTGCTATAAATTTTAAAAGTAATTATTAAATATGTATTTCATACGTAAGAACTCTGTTTTGTGTAGTTAGTGAATCAAGTAACCTATTTACATCTTTTAGTTCCTTATAATTTGCATATGCCTCAAATAGTTTTTGAATATTTAATCTGTTTTTCCTTTTTATTTCAGTTTCTTTTTCTCTATCATATACACTAAATCCAAAAATTATTTTTTTATTTGATAAAAAATTTGTCATTTCTAATTTATCTAATAATGGAAAAAAATAACTATAATCATTTGAACTTAAAGAGTGACCATAAACAATCACATTGTCAAAAACAACATCTTTTTGACATTCAAAATCAATCATTTCTAATTCCATTCTTCTATTTGTTTTAGTAAAAATAAAACGCGGATCAGATGCTCTACATAAATTTGAATCAATACCAAAAATAGGATTTTCTAAATTCCCATTTATATTATGCAATAGCTTATTCAAATTATCATCACCAATATCATCATAATTAAAACTATCTATTGAAACCAAGTTATTTGCATTGCATAGTTCTTGTAAAGTCATTTTACTGCGATTTATAAAATCTGAATTAGGCATTTTAGCAAAAAAATTGCCATATGGATACCTTTTTTTATTAATAAACTTACCAAATTCTTTTTCAAATTGACATAGTTCATCCAAAATATAGTAGTAAAATTCATCAATATTTTTAAATTTTTCCATATTCCTTTTTTTCTGTATTACTTTAGCCATAACATAGATTTCCCAAAATTTAAATTCCCTTGGCATCTTTTTAGTAATTGCTTTGTAAACATGTTCCCACCTAAATAAATTAGTGTTGCACTCTCTACTATCATAACTTTTTAGCGAATTATACATAACTGTTTCAATATCACACCATAGCCACGCTTCTTTATTATTTTGATTAGTTGTTTTCGTTTCAATATAAAAAAATAAATCCCATATATTTAGTTCATCAATGCTTTTAAATTCCACCCAAACATCTTCTTTACTCTGCTCAGTAGTAAAGGCATTTAGACTAATTTTTTCCTTAAACTCATCTAACCATTTATTAAAGTAATTATTTTTGTCAGCATCACGCATAAAAAAGTCAGCATATGATGAATTTAATCCGCAATGTAAATCATATCCATTTCCAATTACCAATTTAACATTCTTCAAATCTTTAATCATTTCTTCTTTGGTCACTTACATCACCTCATCTATTTTATTGTATTTACTAATTATTTAAAATTATGTTACCTTTTTGAAAGCAGTATTTAGTTGTGATACTAATTCATATAAGTTATTTGTATTATTCATAATATGATGAGCAGAATGTTTTAACAAATTTGAAGTCTTTTTATACTTATATTGCTTGTCTTTTTTGTATAAATTTTCAAACAAACTACTTATACAGCGGCATATAAGGCTTATAATTTGATTGAATAATACAAATATATTACTTATATCTGACCAGGCACCTGAATTTGCAAACCAAAGATACCCGTTAGCATGCGAAAGCATTTGGGCTTCAACGTAATTAAGCTTTATGGAATAGTTAGTTTTATAACTACTGTCATTATTTGTCAATATATCAGCAAAATGGCTGACTAATTGAGTAAGTGTTTTAATTTTTCCTTTTTCATCAATTGTATATCCAGTAGTTTTTTCAAATTTACGAGAAAATTCTTCTATACTTACACCATCAGGATACTTTATTTTATAATATTCATATGCTTGAGACATAGCATTTTGTTTCTCAATTTCCATATTGCTAGCTCGTGCAACAGCAACTATAAGATGATATTGAAGAATTCTATATGAATAATTAGCATCAGTAGTATTAATACAAACTTCAAAAAATTCGCTTAACATTTCAATAAGAATTTTCCATTTTGATTTAACTTGATCAAAAAATTCAAAAATTGCATCATAAGCCATTTCTTTAATTGTCATGGAAATAACATAAAACGTGTTTGATACATAATTTTTACCAAAATTTTCATTAAAATTGTTAACAATTTTTTCTAAATCATCGCATTCAATTCTTATAGATTCTAAAAAATTATTTGCAAGATTGCTCGAAAAGATTAAATCACTATATTCTGTAAAATCAATTTTAACTGGCAAATTAGCATATTCAACTTCAATAATTTTTATTATTTCAAGTACATAATCTATCTCTTCGTTATGACTTATGATTTCGTTTGATGTTGGGTGTATCATTGAACTCAAGAGAGAATATCCAGTTGCCATGCTTTCACCAAGATTATCACGTACAATTTTTAGAAAAGATAGTTTTGGATTGCAAGCAAAAGGAATTTGCGAATTAATTATCTTTTTTAATTCCTTTTCACTTAATGAATAGAGTGTCTTTCTATAAAAATCGTATGATTTATCATATGCACATTTGAGATCCTCAGGAATAAGAAATAAATGATAGTAATCTTTAAATTTTTCATATTGTCTATATTCAATAATTGCATCTTGTTTCAAGAGCAATTCCAAATTAAAGCATTTAAAATACCCCGTTTCAAATGCTTTTTTCAAAGCCAATCCTTCAATAATACATCTTACATTAAAAAATATTCCTGGTGATTTAACATATCCAAAAGTAAGATTCTTAAGAATACTCATTAAATTGGAAGTAATATAAAAATCAAATATTTCTTGATAAGTTGGTTTGTAATCCCTGTTATTGCTGAGATTCAAAAGTTTCATATTATATAAATAAACTTTGCCAAATAGATAATTAATATCATTTAATATATTTTGTAAGTCTTCTCTATTTTCCACATAATCACCACCATTCAATCTACAACATTAATTTTGACTTCAGCCTTATCCATACAAGCATTTGTTTATAAGATTGCATTAATTTACTATCTCATTCAAAATGTTTTCTAGTTTTATAGTCTGCATCGACTAAATTATAATTGAAGAATGAAAATTTGTCTTTGTCCATTTCGTAACATTTTTCTGCATAATTACAAATCTTTAAACATAAAATTTTCAAATTTATTGTAATTTTTCTTTCTACAAGTATTTTGTTACCATCTTCATCCTCAGCAAAAGTTTCTTCACCTATAAAGCTAACTATTTGATTAAAATCATTTGTATTATATAAAAGTTCAAAATAATCAATGGTTTTATCAGTTACGTTAGGATTACCTTCATGTATAATCGAATTTCTTAATGAATATATCAAGTCTCCAGTTACTTTTAGTGTATTCTCATCAGCACTTTCACATTTGCTAATATGTTCATCGTACCATTTCACATATCTTTCGCTTGGCTTAGACTTAGGGTATAACGCTTTTCCACATATGTCAGGTAATGTTAATGCCAAAGCGAGAGCTGCCATACAGCAATTATTATTCAAACAATAATTAATCTCTCTAATTAATTCTTTAACCATTTAATATTCAATTCCCTCCTAATTAAACATTTATAAATTTTATTTTTTATCTTTTGTAATATTATTTTTATTCTATATAATCACGAATATCTGTTTCTATATCTCTAAATGCCTCTTCTACAGTTCCATAAAATGAGGCAAATTCTTTTATTTTATCTTTGAAATATAGTCTTTTTTCTTTACATCTGCGACAATTATTTGTACTGACAACATAATTAACTGTTTCAAATCATTGATGTCTATATCTTCATGCTTTGATTGATAGTGTGCAAAATCATTTCCTATCCAATTTGTTCTAACTAATAATTCTTTTGATTCATTATCAGGAAAATAGTCTTCTATACATTTTGATAAACTCTTTTTTTTAATTTCAGCAACTTGCTCTGGATTATATTTAATAGCGTAGTCTTTTATTAAAAACTCAAAAGCGCGTCTATATGCAATACCAAGTATATGTGTACATCCAGCTTGCTCAGCAAAATATGCATCGTTATAATTATCTAAAAAGTTTTGACTAATATCTTTTAGACATTCATCAAATTTTTCTTCAGTTTTGTGTCCACCAATAATCTCATAAAAATGTAAAGGGACTAAATTATTTCCTAATGTAATTTGATATATGGCAAAGAAAATTCGTTCACAACAAGGACATTGGTATGTAACTACAATATTATTTTGATAGTAATATTTATACGCAAATTTATTTATAATAATTGGATCAATACCTTTATCACAATAAGCACAAGTATTAGGTTTAATTATGCTAACTTGACACCCCTTAATTTTAATTTGTTTTTCTAGCATTAAATCTTCTCTCCCTTATGGATTTGTTTTAAATTAATATTTATTTCATAAAAATGTAGAAAAAAGCTCCCTCTATTATTTCATAGAGAGGCTTTAATTATATTATGTTATTTAGAGTGTTCCCCCACTACAAGCTTAATAAATATTTACTTATATTCATATTTTACCATAATATGACAATTATTGCAAGGATTTAATGAAATTTTTGCATTATTTGCTTCGAATATCTAATATGCATAATTTCATTTAATAAAAATAATAATTTATGTACAGTTAATAAAATTATTTGAAAAAAGCCAGTTTATAAACCAGCTTCTTTTATATCTAAATTTTTCACTTCTTTTTTTAGTAATACTTTTTCTTCTAATATACTAACAATATAGCTTGCAATCATTCCAAAACCAAACATCATTATGATGGTTATCATATTAAAGGTTATTGTATTTGTTTTATAAATAATATACCATATGCCATAGTATATAAAATTAATAATACAATTATTGATTAAATTATATTTTGTTTTACCTAACCCTATAAATATATTATCAGGAATTTGTTGAAAAGCATAGGGAATATAGAAAGGAAAAAGCATAATTACAATTTGAAAAATACGTTCATAGTTTTCAAGTTTTTCAATGTTTTTAAAAAAAGGAGTCCATAATGGTATTGTAATACACCAAAAAATAATAATGAATATTGTGATAAAATAATAATTTGACTGCTGTAATTTAAAGTATCCTTCCTTGCAATCTTTTCTTATTATTTCTGTTAATGCAAAAACTGGTATTAATAACCATCCCCAGATAAAATTATTGGAAACCCAATAATTACCTGATTCAGATACCATATTTACCATTTTAACAATCATCACCGCATACACAATATTAGCAATAAACTGTTGCAATCCAGAAAATACCCCAATTTTACCCCATTCTTTAAGTACTAACCAATCGCTTTTTTTGAATTTTCTTGGTTGTATTGCTTTTTCATTAATTAGAATTATTACTCCACTAATTGCAAGAACACTATTAATTAAGATATTACTTATAGCTACCCCAATTACACCAAAGTGTGGGATTACAATAAAATCACTTATGATAGTAATAATAGTTTTTATTCCAAGAAAAAGATAAACATTTTTTGCTTTATCAATAACAACAAAAACAACATTCACAAAGCTAACAATTATACCTATCATGAAAGCTATAGTTGATATTGATAAATATGAATTAACTAAACTCAAATCAATCTCATTTTTATTCATGTAAGATATTAAATTAGCAGAATAAATGAGTACAATAATTGAGAATATTGCATATAAAACAAATACTACAATTAGGGTTTTAAAAACTCCCTCACCGAATTTATCTTTATAATTTTTTAATATTTTATTTAAAATTGAATATAGCGGGATAATTAGAAATGCTCTAATTGTTTCATCAATTAGGTCAAACCATTCAATTTGACTTATTATGTCAATATCACTTGTAGATAAATTAGTTGAAATAACAAAAGTTTCAATGGTTTGAATAATTGCGGGGACAAGTGACAATAAAACTAGTGATATGAATAATTTCCAGTCAAATGTCTTTAATAATTTAAATTTGTTTTTCAGCATCGTGTACCCCCTTTTGCTTATACTAATATTTCATTAAATTTTAATTGATTTTACTCTTCATTTATTTCTACTAGCTATTCACTTAAAAAATATTTCTCGAGTTCTGTAATCAGCGTTTACTAATCTATAATTGAAAAAATCAAATTTCTTTTCATTATTATTGTAGCATTCTTCTGCATGCGCACAAATTTTTGTGCATAATTCTCTAACACCAATTGATATTTTCTTTTCCTTTAACTCTTCATTACCATTTTCGTCATTAACTATTCTTCCCTCTATCATATAGCTTAAAGAACGACTACTTTTTTGTGTGCTATATAAAAGTTCAAAATAAATAACATCAAACTTATTGTGATTCACGTTAGGGTTGCCTTCATGTATAATCGAATTTCTTAATGAATATATCAAGTCTCCATTTATATCTAATTTGTTACCTTCAATATTTTCAGGCTTGCTAATATGTTCATCGTACCATTTCACATATCTTTCGCTTGGCTTAGACTTAGGGTATAACGCTTTTCCACATATGTCAGGTAATGTTAATGCCAAAGCGAGAGCTGCCATACAGCAATTATTATTCAAACAATAATTAATCTCTCTAATTAATTCTTTAACCATTTAATATTCAATTCCCTCCTAATTAAACATTTATAAATTTTATTTTTTATCTTTTGTAATATTATTTTTATTCTATATAATCACGAATATCTGTTTCTATATCTCTAAATGCCTCTTCTACAGTTCCATAAAATGAAGCAAATCCACTTCCCCATGATGGTTCCCACCATCCATATTCGTGTAGATATCGGCGTTCTTCTTCATCAGCTATATAAAGTCGTTCTTCTCCAATTGAATAACTACCTGCAATATTTTTATAGATATAAATAATTTTTGTTTTGTCTTTTGAGTAAAATAATCGCTCTTTTCCATCCAAATTAACTCTATTAAAAAGTAAGTCAATGATTTCTTGATCTGGTTTAGGTGGCAAAACAAAAGATATGTAGTGACCTTGTTTAAAACGAATATGTGAAAGTAGTTCCTCTCTTGATCCAGTTAAATAATCGCTATCCATTATTCGATAATATGATTTCTTTAATTCCAAGAATAGAAAATGCTTAAATTTGTAAATACGAATATCATCTTTATTTCTTATTTCTTTTCCATCTTTGTAAAGAATTCCGCTATCTAAGCAAAAATTATGTTTTGTTTTAATACCTTTTAAATAAGTTTTATAATTTGAATTTAGAAAGTATTGTAATATTGTAAGTATTATCATAAAGACTGGAAAGATAAATATATACAATAGTTCGTAAATATGAAATACGAATGCTGGCACAATAAAAAGTAAAGAAATTATAAACGAAATAATTACTATGTTCATCAATCGTATTGCACCATATATTGCGATTGCTTTTGTATCATTATATCCTATCATTTCTATTTTCATCATTATCACCTTTTAAATATAAAATTAATTTCTTAGAAAAATTAAACCTAATGCTTAACTTCTTTATATCACTGTTAACCATACCACTTTATTTTTAATATTTTGTCATTTTTGATTATTCGTTAATTTGCCCTTTCTTATAAAACTTTAGTTTTCTACTTAATGATGCGCTAATATCCATGAACCTACCCAAAAATATTGGACACATTTTTATAGAATTCTATAGGAAGTGATAGTTTATCAA
>ENA-OROD01000020-OROD01000020.1-human-gut-metagenome-genome-assembly--contig:-NODE-20-length-149373-cov-14.906615_pt1 | contig 149373 bp, 141 predicted proteins | sample MGYA00242123_ERZ509038 | MGnify/ENA primary metagenome ERZ509038 (study PRJEB26280, sample SAMEA2338719) | human gut metagenome | biome: human gut; feature: human-associated habitat; material... | reverse complement strand
GCAGCGGCAGCTCGGGCGGCTCGGGCTTTATGACGGCGAGATAAGCGGGCTTTACGACCTCGGCACACGGCGCGGAGTTAAAAATTTCCAGAGGGAACACGGCCTTGACCCGAGCGGAGAGGCAAACGGCAGGACCGCAGCCGTTCTCGGGCTGAGCACGGCGAACTGCGAATGCTTCGGCGGCGAAACGGAGCTGCTTGCCCGATATATCCAGCTGCGGCACGGCGCATACGGGCTGCCGGGTATGCTCGCCTTCGCGCGGCAGACCCTCGAGGAGCAGCCGTCGCTTGCCGCTATCGTCGGGAGCGAGCCGAGGCTTTGGCGGGAGCTGCTTGCGGCCGAGCCGACCTCGCAGGCATACGAAGCGGCGTTTGAAGCGCTGAGCGAAAGATAAAACGGCGGTTCAGAGCGAACCGCCGCTTTAATTTTACATTAAAAAGTTTTTCACAAGCCCGACCGCGAGGCTGACCGCGCCGCAAACGACCATTACGAGTATCGGATTCAGCTTGAATTTACGCAGCGCAAAGAACGCCGCCGCAAAGAGAATAAGCCCAAGCCATTGGATATTTGAAACGCTTATCACTCCCGAGGCAAAAACGACGTTTATCAGTATCGTCAGCCCGGCCGAAGCTATGAGAGCCACCACAGCGGGGCGCAGGCTGCCGAGCACATTCTGCACAACGGAAACGCTCCTGTACTTCATATAGACGAGAGCAAGCAGCGAAACAATGACGCACGAGGGCAGTATGCACCCGAGGGTAGCCACAACGGCGCCCGCAACGCCCGCTATCCTGACCCCGACAAAGGTCGCGGAATTGACGGCGATGGGGCCGGGGGTCATCTCGGCGATCGTGATAAGATCGGTGAATTCGCTCATGGTGAGCCAGCCGTATTTCTCGACAACGCTGCTTTGGATTATCGGCATGGCCGCGTATCCGCCGCCCACGCTGAAGAGACCGACCTGGAGAAAGCTGAGAAAAAGCTCAAGATATATCATTGCGCTTCCTCCTGACGAACTTGATACATTCTATAATAATGCCGACCGCGGCGCAGGCGAGGATGATGATTATCACATTCACGCCGAAGAAGAATGTGGCGGCGAAAGCGGCTATCATCACGATGATATGCACCGCCGAGCGCCCCGTAACGACCTTTTTGCCGAGCGAAAAGACCACGTCGAGTATCACGGCGGCAACGCCCGCCTGCATCCCCTTGAGGACGAGGGCGACATATTCGTTGCTTGCGAACGCGGAGTAAAAGAGCGAGATAACCGAGAGTATCACCATCGGCGGGATGACCGTACCGAGCACGGCGACAAGCATACCGATGAAGCCCGCCACGCGCCAGCCGACGAGGATAGCGGCATTGACCGCGATAGCCCCCGGGGAGGACTGCGCTATGGCGGTCATGTCGAGCATCTCCTGCTCGTCTATCCAGTGCAGCTCATCGACGAATTTTTTCTTCATAAACGTCACAATGACAAATCCGCCGCCGAACGTAAACGAGCTGATATATAAAGTTGAGAGAAAGAGCCTCAGCAGCTTGCGGCCGCGGCTCATCTCTTTTTTATCCTGCGGCATAATTTTCCCTCCATCGACTATATTATAGCACTTGCAATCGGATATGTAAAATGTTATTATGAATATAGCAGTAATTTTTTTCATCAAGCGACCGTTCATAAGGAGGAAAACGCATGAAAAACACCGTTTCCGTATCCAAGCAGGAGCGCAGAAATCTTATCGCTTTCCCCATAGCGACCGTGGGCAGGGATATGTGCAGCCAATTTTTCTCGCTCTCGGTGCTGAATTTCATTCTCTTCACCAAAAATCTGACCGTGGAGCAGTTCTCGGCGGTCAGCGCGATCATCGTGGCGGCAAGGGTCTTTGACGCCTTCAACGACCCGATAATGGGCACGATAATCGACCGCACCCACACCAAGATAGGCAAATTCAAGCCGTGGATGATCGCGGGCGTTATCACGACCTCTATGGTGGTGTTCGCCGCATTCGTCAACAATCTGACGGGCTGGCGCTTCGTCGGCTTCTTCGGCTTCATCTACTTCATGTTCAGCATCTGCTTCACGATGAACGACATATCCTACTGGGGCATGATTCCTGCGCTGAGCAGCAACCCCGAGAGCCGCAACCGCTTCACCTCACGCACGATGTTTTTCTCCGGCATGGGCGCCGCCTTTGTGACCGTGCTCGTGCCGATGCTCACGGCGGGCGACCATGTTATCGGCGGCAACGCCGTAACCGCCTACCGCACCCTCGCCGTCGTCGCCTGCCTTGCGCCCGTGACGATGCTCTCGGCCTTCATCTTCGTGCGCGAGAACCGCGAGGATAGCGGTAAAAAAAGGGAGAACGTCTCTCTCGGTAAGATATTCAAGACCATATTCCGCAACGACCAGCTCAAATGGGTGGCGCTCGTCTTTGTCTGCCAGCAGGTCGGCAGCGCGCTGATATCAAACGGCCTCGGCTCGACCTACATATATCTTGAATTCGGCTACAACGGCACGCTCGCAACGCTCTTCACCGTTATCGGCATGTCGACCACGGTGTTCCTCATGCTCTTCTACCCCGCCATTGCAAAGAAGCATTCAAGAAATTCGCTGATAAAGGTCTCGGCGGCGGCCGTCACAGCGGGCTACCTCTTTGTGCTCGCGGCGGGTCTGTTTGCGCCGCACGCCTCAATGCTCAAATACGGGCTTATCGTGTCGGGCTTTGCGGTCGCGAATTTCGGCTCGTACTGCATTTATCTGATAATGAATATTTCCATTTCCAACACGGTGGAATACAACGAATATAAATTCGGCATCAGGGAGGAGGGCATCATCTCCTCGGTGCGTCCGTTCCTGACGAAGCTCGGCAACGCCGTGGCGCTCATGCTCATCTCGCTCTTCTATCTGCTCACGGGCGTCACGACCTACACCAACCGCATCTCGGAGCTTGAGAATCAGGCCTCTCAGGGGCTTGTCACCGCCGACGAAAAGTTGCGGCTGATAACCGAGGCGCTTGCGGGCGTCACCCGCAGCGAAACAACGGGGCTGCTGCTGGCAATGACGCTCATCCCGCTCGGCACGGCGCTCTTCGCCTGCTTCCTCTACCTCAAAAAATACAAGATAACCGAGGAGAAATATCTCGAGATCCTCGGCGAGCTTGAAGAAAACAAAGCCGAAGTGACCGCCGATTAAATCAAAGCGGTCGTGAAACAATTAACCGGCGCGGTCGATAATGACCGCGCCGGTTTTGTCTGTAGGGAAGCCTGTATGAAGTCGGCAATAACCTAAATGTCAGAATCGCACGTCTTAAAGCGCCATTGTGTAAAATGGAGCTGTCGCCGTCAGGCTGATTGAGGGATTGACTTATTATGATTGGATAATTTATTGAATTGTTGCTCGCCTCTTAGGCTCCCTCCTGAGGGAGCTGTCCGTAGGACTGAGGGAGTATTGCAGAAAAAAGCACTCCGCCTGCGGCACACCTCATCCGTCTCGCAAGCTCGTCGGTTTCACCCTCAAGGCGACTTTACTTTCTTTAACGATATTGTATCAAATCTATATTTAAATTTGCAATTGCTGTTGATATTTACAAGCATATATGATATATTGTTTTTACTGAAAATCACATCAACAACGAGGAGTTGATCAATTTGAAAACGGCTGACAGGCACCGTGTGCAAAACGCGATTTTGGCAGTCACCTGCGTGGTCTATACCGTCTTGCTGCTGCAAGCGCTGTTTTTTAAGCTGGTCTCGCCGGGCGAGCTTTTTGATATCGGCGGCAGGGTGCGTGCATTTAATTTCATCCCGTTCGGCGGCTCGGAATACATCTACGCAATTAAAAAGGATGTTATTATCAACACGATGCTTTTCGCCCCACTCGGCTTCATGCTCGCCATGCGAAGCAAGGGCAAGCGCCGCCGTCCGCTGCTCCTGATCGCCGCATTTGCGATAAGCGTTTGCGCCGAGGCGCTGCAATACCTGCTCGCAGTCGGGGTCGCGGACATAACCGACGTCATCTGCAACACCGTCGGAGCCGCGCTCGGCTTCGCCCTCTATGACATCTCATCCAAGCTCGCCAAAGGCTCCGAGAAGCTCGACAGTGTTTATTACACCGCCATGCTTTGCGTATGCTGCATCGTGCTCGCCTGCTTCATCGTGGGCAATTGGCATAGGCTGACCCACTGAAACACATTAAAAATTGCCGCCTCGGTCAAACCGAAGCGGCTTAATTTATTTTACCTTATAGCCCTTGGCTTCAACGACGGCTTTGAGCGCATCATCTGAGATATCGGCGTTCAGCGTTACCTTCGCCGTGCCGCTCTCGTGGCTGACCTCGGCAGAGGCGACCTGCGGCAGCTCCTCGAGTGCCTTCTTGACCGTCGCCTCGCAATGACCGCACATCATTCCCTCGATTTTAAGCGTTTTTTCCATAGTCTTCTTTTCCTCCTTAGTTTTCTTTTCGGGCTTTGCACCCGTTTTGAAGAAGTTAAGTCTGAGCGCATTAGTCACAACGCAGAAGCTCGACAGGCTCATCGCCGCGGCGGCAAACATCGGGTTGAGCTGCCAGCCGAAGAGATTGATAAACACGCCCGCCGCGACGGGGATGCCTATCACGTTGTATATGAACGCCCAGAAGAGATTTTCTTTGATATTTCTAAGAGTTGCGCGGCTGAGCTTTATCGCCGCGGGCACGTCGCCGAGCCTGCTCTTGACCAGCACGATATCCGCCGCGTCGATGGCGATATCCGTGCCTGCGCCGATGGCTATGCCTGTGTCGGCTCTTGTCAGGGCGGGCGCGTCGTTGATGCCGTCGCCAACCATGATGGTCTTGCCCTGCTCGCTCAGCTCCCTGACGACCTTTTCTTTGCCGTCGGGCATCACGCCCGCAATAACTCTGTCAACGCCCGCAGCCTTGCCGACTGCGTCGGCGGTGCGCTGATTATCGCCGGTGAGCATGATGACCTCAAGCCCCATTTTATGAAGCTCGGCTATGGCTGCGGCTCCGTCCTCTTTAATTGTATCCGCCACGGCGACCGTGCCGAGCAGCTTGCCGCCATAGGCAAAGAACAGCGGGGTTTTGCCCTGCTCCGCAAGGCTTTCGGCGGCCTCACGCTGCTGCGCGCTTACCTGCGCGCGCTCCGAGATGAAGCCGAGATTGCCGCCCACAAGCTCCTTGCCGTCGAGCTTTGCAACAAGACCGTTGCCCGGCAGAGCCTCGAAATCCGTGACCTCACGAGCCGTCAAGCCGCTTTCCTCCGCTTTCAGATTGACGGCGCCCGCCAGCGGATGCTCGCTCTTTGTCTCAAGCGAATAGGCGTATTCGAGCAGCTTCTTGCCGCTTGTGCTCTCGGCAGGCAGGATATCCGTCACCACGGGCTTGCCGCTCGTGACGGTGCCCGTCTTGTCGAGCACGACGGTCTTTGCCTTGCCCGCCTCCTCAAGCGAAACGGCGGTCTTGAAGAGTATGCCGTTCCTTGCGCCGACTCCGCTGCCGACGGTTATCGCAACGGGCGTTGCAAGCCCCAGGGCGCACGGGCAGCTTATCACGAGCACACTGATGCCCCTTGCAAGTGCAAAGCCGAAATCCCTGCCCGCAATGAGCCAGCCGATTACCGTGACCACGGCTATCGTAATTACCGACGGCACAAACACCGCCGAGACCTTATCCGCTATCTTAGCGATGGGCGCCTTTGTGGCGGCCGCATCGGCGACCATTTTGATTATCTGTGAAAGAGTGGTATCCTCGCCGACCCTCGAAGCCTCGCACCTGATGAAACCCGAGCGGTTGACCGTGCCCGCCGAGACGAAGCCGCCCTCCTGCTTATCGACGGGCAGGCTCTCGCCTGTCAGTGCGGATTCATCGACGGCGCTCGTGCCCTCAATGACCGTGCCGTCAACGGGTATGCTCTCGCCGGGGCGGACGACGAAGATATCGCCCTTCTGCACCCTCTCGACCGGCACGGACTGCTCCTTGCCGTCCTTGATAATATTCGCCGTCTTGGGCGCAAGCTCCATAAGCCCTTTAAGCGCGTCGGTCGTCTTGCCCTTTGAGCGGGATTCAAGCATCTTGCCGACCGTTATCAAGGTCAGGATCATTGCGGCGGATTCAAAATAATACTCGTGCATATAGCTCATGGCGGTCTGCATATCGCCCGCCGTCTGAGCCTTTATCGCCCCGAAAAGGGCATAGACGCTGTAGGCGAACGCCGCCGTCGAGCCGAGCGCCACGAGGGTATCCATATTCGGCGCTCTGTTGATAAGCCCCTTGAAGCCGCTGATGAAGAATCGCTGATTTATCACCATTATCGCAACCGTCAGCAGCAATTCGAGCAGACCCACTGCGGCGTGGTCGCCGACAAAATATGAGGGCAGCGGCAAGCCGACCATGTGACCCATCGAGAAATACATGAGCACGGCAAGGAACACGACCGAGGCCGCCAAACGCTTTTTCATCTTCGGCGTTTCCTTATCCTTGATCTCTTCTTTTTGAGCCGCTTTTGCCGCAGACGGGGCGTTTTTGAGGCTCGCACCGTAGCCCGCCGCTTCAACGGCGGCAATTATGCTCTCGGGCGAAGCCGTGCCCTCCACTCCCATGGAATTCATCAGGAGATTTACCGAGCACGAGGTCACGCCGTCCACCTTTGAGACCGCTTTCTCGACCCTTGCGCTGCACGCGGCGCAGCTCATGCCGGTCACATTATATTGTTCCATTACCGTTCTCCTTTACCGTCGTGCCGCAGCTCAATGTACCGTTCCCTTTCAGCCGTGGGACTTTTCGAATTTTTTACCGCCGAGCCGCCTCGGATGCCTATTTTTTATGACCCCGTCAGCGGCACATACGGCATTTATCAGTCAATATAAAATACTCTGCCCTCTTTGCGTTCGGGCGCGGCGGGGTATTCGCCGTCGGCATAGCCGAGGATGCAGTGGCCTATGCCCTCGTAGTCGCCCTCAATGCCTGCCTCTCTGAGCAGTTCCTTACCCTCCTCGGAGTCGAATTCCTCCTTGGCGCGGTGGATCCAGCAGCTTGAAACGCCCAGCTCATGGGCGGCGAGCATCAGATTCTGCATCGTAAGGCTGCCGTCATAGACATGTGTGGGGAATGCCTTATCCGCAAGCACGATGAGCACGACGGGAGCGCCGTAAAACGGGTCGCCGTCCCTGCCCATTATCTTTGCGTTGAGGCTCGAGAGCCTGTCGCGCACCTCTTTATTCGTAATTGCAACTATTATCTGCGACTGCCTGTTCATGCCGCTCGGGGCATACAGCCCCGCCTCGATTATCTTATCGAGGATATCCTTCGGCACGGGGTCGGGTCTGAATTTACGCACGCTTCTGCGGGTTTTGATATTTTCAAGCACTTCGCTCATAACTCTGCCTCCGTTATTTTTTTCGGCATATTTTCGCCGTAGACATGCCTTTTTATCGCTTCAAAGGATTCGTCGCTGATGTCATGCTCTATCTTGCAGGCATCCTCAACGGCGGTCTCCTTATCGACCCCGAGCTTTTCGAGCAGCTCGGAGAGAAGCGTATGGCGCTCGTACATTTTTTCGGCTATTTCTCTGCCGCTGTCGGTGAGAGTGATGTAGCCGCTGCCGTCGACGAGTATGTAGTCGCCGCTCTTGAGCAGACCGACCGCACGGCTGACGCTGGGCTTTGAGAAATTCATATATTCGGCGACGTCGAGCGAGCGCACCGAGCCGATTTTTTTGGATAAAATATAGATGGTTTCGAGGTACATTTCACCGGATTCCTGTAAATGCATGAGACCTCTCCTTTCCGATTACTTATGATGATATTATTCTACCACCGCGGTATGAAAAAATCAAGTTGCTTGCCGCTAACTAAAAAATTTTACATTTGCTTTTATGCGTATAAAGCAAAAGGAGCAGGCTGACCTGCTCCCGTTTTTTATTTTGCAAGGAATCTTGAGAGGAAATCCTTGGTTTTTGCATTCTGCGGGTTGCCGAAGATATCGGCGGGTCTGCCCTCCTCGCAGATAACGCCGTCCGCCATAAAGACCACGTTAGTGGACACGTCCCTTGCGAACGCCATTTCGTGGGTGACGACCATCATCGTCAAGCCCTCCTCGGCGAGGTTGCGCATTACGCCGAGCACTTCGCCGACCATCTGTGGGTCGAGGGCGCTCGTCGGCTCGTCAAAGAGCAGCACTTCAGGCTCCATTGCAAGGGCGCGGGCGATCGCCACTCTCTGCTTCTGACCGCCCGAGAGTTGAGCGGGCTTCGCATTGATGAACGGCTCCATGCCGACCTTGCGGAGATATTTCATCGCCGTCTCCTCCGCCTCGGCGTGGCTGCGCTTGAGGACGGAGACCTGGCCGACGATGCAGTTTTTCAGCGCCGACATATTGTTGAAAAGGTTGAAGCTCTGGAACACCATGCCGACCTTGGCGCGGTATTGCGAGAGGTTGAAATCCCTGTCGGTAATATTCTTGCCGTTGAAGAATATATTGCCGGAGGTGGGAGTCTCGAGCAGGTTGATGCAGCGCAGCATCGTGCTCTTGCCGGAGCCGGAGGCGCCGATTATGCTGAGCACTTCGCCCTTGCTGACGCTCAGGTTGATATCACGCAGCACGAGATGATCGCCAAACTGCTTTTGCAGATGGGCAAGCTCTATCACTCTGTCCGCCATTACTCTGCCTCCTTTTTGATATGTATCTCGGCGTCAACATCCGTCTGAGAGCCGAAGATAGTGTAGTTATCCTTACCGTCGAGCTTCTTCTCGGCGAAGCGCAGCAGCCTCGTTATCGTGAAAGTGAGGATGAAATACAGCACACAGACCACAAAATAAGTCTGGAATGTTTGGAAATTCGTGCGCTTGATGACGCCGGCGATGGAGTAAAGCTCCGTAACACCGATAACATTCAGCACAGAGGTATCCTTGATGTTGATAACGAATTCATTGCTGACTGAGGGCAGGATATTACGCATTACCTGCGGGATAACGACCTTGAACATGGTCTGCGAATGCTTCATGCCGATTGAGGAGGCGCCCTCGAACTGACCCTTGTCTATCGAGATGATGCCGCCTCTGACGATCTCGGCCATGTAAGCGCCGGTGTTGACGGAAACTATCATAATACCCGAGGGGATCAGCGGGAGAGTCTGGCCTTGCATGGCAAAAGCATAGCCCCAATAAATGACCATTGCCTGCACCATCATGGGGGTGCCTCTGAACACCTCGACATAGACGGCGATGACGGCGTTTATGACTTTATGCAGCGCCTTGAGCACCGGATTCTTTGAAACGGGTGCGGTGCGGATGATGCCGGTCAAAAGGCCGACCGCAAGGCCCGCCACAGTGCCCGTCAGGGCGATAAGCATCGTGTTGCCGATGCCCTGAAGCAGCAGCATATGATACTTGACGAGGATATTCCAAACGTCATTCAAAAAACTCATACTGATTCCCTCTGAAAATTATTTTTTATTTCTTGATGATAACAACAAGATTTGACTCGTAGTAAGGCGTGGTGAAGTCGATCTCCTTGGCTCTCTCGGCGGTCGGGCTCATACCTGCGGCAATGGCGTCAACCGTGCCGGACTGAACAGCGGGGATGAGCGAATCCCACTCCATAGCGTATATCTCGAGCTTCATGCCGAGCTTGTTGGCGATATACTGAGCTATCTGCACGTCGTAGCCGTTGGCATACTGGCCATCCTTGCCCTCGCTGCTGATGGGCACTGCGCCGATGGTCGAGGTGCCGACGTCGGTCCAGTTATAGGGCTTGTAGTTGCACTCCATAGCGACCTTGAGCACGCCGTTGGTGGTTGCGGGAGCCTCGCTGGTAAGCGCAAGGGTCTCAACGGTGCCGCCTGAGGCGAGGGTAGCCATCTGCTCCATGAGCTGGCTCTTCTGCTCCTCAGTGATGCCCGCGATGACCTCGTTTATCTTCTCACGAAGCTCGGAGCCCTTCTTGAGGCCGACTGCGATGCTGGTGTCGCCCTCGGAGGTGGTGAAGCCGGTGTCATTATTCTTAAAGGGCAGGAAGGTGAGGGTGGAGTCGGTCGTGGTAGCGAAGAGAGCGGTCGGCTCCTCCGAGATATAGCCGTCGATCGCGCCGCTCTGGAGAGCGACGAGCAGATCGTCGAACGCGGGGTAGTTGCTGCCCTGGACATCCTCTATCTGGAGGCGGGCGTCGGCGTGGAAGGTGCCGGTCTGAGCCGCTATCTTAGCGCCCTTGAGGTCGGCGATGGTCTTTGCATTTTTGATATCAATGGTGTTAGTGTCGGTCGCGCCCTTGCCGCAAGCAGCGAAGCAAAGCACGCACATAACGGCTGCAAGCAGCACTGCGATTACTCTTCTGGTGTTTTTCATTTTAAGCATCTCCTTAAAAAATGTAATAAAATAAGCCTGCGACCCCGAAAGGGTATCACAGGCTTTTTATTCCGAAAATAATAAAAATACCGTTGATAGCCCTCCACGCATATCTGCGTGACAGTACCGCATCTCTTAAATGCGGCCCCAACAGCAAACCGACGGCAATCGAATTGCAGTTTCGGCGGAATTGCCTTTCGCTTTCGTCCGCTTGCCGGCGTATGACGAGAGCTACTGATCGCTTCCGCAACCTCTATCAATTTTTTCATATTATAACTCGCCGTAGCCGATCTGTCAACCCTTTTTCGCCGCTTCGGCGGGAATTTGACCGATTTTGAGATGTTTTCACAAAGCAGGGGCGTATATTTCATCATTATCGGGCATTTTGCCGTATAAATATGCAAAGCCGCCGCCGAGCAAACGCCCGACAGCGGCAGTTTTATTGATTACTTGGAGTACTTGCCCCTCTTGACATAGTGGGTGTGAAGCACTTCGTGGGCAACATGGCTGCCCGGCTTCTCAAAGAACTCTCTGTAGACGGTCTTGACAGCTTCGCTCTCATGCGACTTTCTGAGCGGGAGGTTTCTGTCCGCTTCATAGAGCGCCTTGCCTCTGATACCCTTGAGGTCGACAAAGTTGCGAACGCTTGCGGGCTGGACGGGCTGACCGCCGCCGTTTACGCAGCCGCCGGGGCAAGCCATTATCTCAACAAAGTGATAGGGGCTTACGCCGTTCTTGATATCCTCCATGACCTTCTTGGCATTTGCAAGGCCGCTTGCGGCGCATACCTTGATCTCCATGCCGTTGACGGTGTAGGTGGCTTCCTTGATGCCCTCGGTGCCTCTGACCTCGGTGAAGTCAAGGCTCTCAAGCTCTTCGCCGGTGAGGGTCTCGACTGCCGTCCTGAGAGCGGCCTCCATGACGCCGCCGGTCGCGCCGAAGATGACGCCCGCGCCGGTGCCCGCGCCGAGAGGATTATCGAACTCCTCGTCGGGCAGGAGGTTGAAGTTGAGGCCTGCGGTCTCGATCATCCTTGCAAGCTCTCTGGTGGTGAGAGCGTAATCGACGTCGGGGTAGCCGCTTGCGGACTGATCGTCTCTGCCGCACTCAAACTTCTTGGCAGTGCAGGGCATGATGCTGACGACCACGATATCCTTCGGGTCGAGGTTCATCTTCTTGGCGTACCAGGTCTTGGCGACCGCGCCGAACATCTGCTGCGGGGATTTGCAGCTCGAAAGATGATCTATCTGCTCAGGGAAGTAATGCTCGCAATACTTGACCCAGCCGGGTGAGCAGGAGGTGATAAGGGGCAGCACGCCGCCGTCGCTTATCCTCTCAAGCAGCTCGTTTGCCTCCTCCATGATGGTGAGGTCGGCGGAGAAATCGGTGTCAAAGACCTTGTTGAAGCCGAGCCTGCGAAGGGCTGCGACCATCTTGCCGGTCACGTTGGTGCCTATCTCGTTGCCGAACGCCTCGCCCAGAGTGACTCTGATAGAGGGAGCGGTGTTGACTATGACATACTTATCGGGATCCGCAATGGCCTCAAAGACCTTGGCGGTGTCGTCCTTCTCATAGAGAGCGCCTACGGGGCAGTTGACTATGCACTGACCGCAGGAGACGCAGGAATACTCGTAAAGAGGCAGCTCAAACGGGGAGCCGATGTGAGTGTCGAATCCTCTGGCGTTTGCGCCGATAACGCTGATAGCCTGATTGTCGCAGGCGGCGATGCAGCGGCGGCAGAGGACGCACTTGCTGTTATCCCTTATCATGTGGGGAGCGGAGTCGTCATACTGGAATGCGGGGTATTCGCCTGCGAAGGCGTTCTCATCGGTCACGCCGTAGTCGCGGCAGAGCTTCTGAAGCTCGCAGTTGCCGCTGCGTACGCAGGAGAGGCATTCCTTCCTGTGGGTGGATAGAACCAGCTCAAGGGTGTGCCTGCGGCTCTTTCTGACCTTCTCGGTGTTGGTGAGCACTTCCATGCCCTCGTTGACGGGGAACACGCAAGCCGAGACGAGCGAACGGGCTCCCTTGACCTCGACCATGCAGATACGGCAGGCGCCGATCTCGTTCATATCCTTGAGGTAGCAGAGGGTGGGGATCTCGATGCCCGCATATCTCGCCGCTTCAAGGATCGAAATGCCCTTGGGTACGCTCAGGGGCATATTATTTATCTTTATGTTTACCATTTCCATTAGCTTATGCCTCCTCTATTAGCCTTTGCTGATAGCGCCGAACTTACAGTTATCCATGCAGGCGCCGCACTTGATGCACTTGGTCGTGTCGATCGTGTGAGGATTCTTGACCGTGCCGCTGATAGCGCCGACGGGGCACTTCCTGGCGCAGAGGGTGCAGCCCTTACACTTCTCGGGGTCAATGGAGAAGTTAAGCAGCTTCTTGCACACGCCTGCGGGGCATCTCTTATCCACAACGTGAGCGACATACTCGTCACGGAAGAATTTGAGAGTCGCAAGAACAGGGTTGGGAGCAGTCTGGCCGAGGCCGCAGAGAGAATTCTCCTTGATGTAGTAAGCCAGCTCCTCAAGTCTGTCGATATCCTCGAGGGTACCCTTGCCGTCGGTGATCTTCTCAAGCAGCTCCATCATGCGCTTGGTGCCGATACGGCAGGGGGCGCACTTACCGCAGGATTCGTCGACGGTGAAGTTCAGGAAGAACTTCGCGATATCGACCATGCAGTTGTCCTCGTCCATGACGATGAGGCCGCCCGAACCCATCATGCAGCCGATGGCGGTGAGGTTATCGTAATCTATCTCAGTGTCTATAAGGCTTGCGGGGATACAGCCGCCGGAGGGTCCGCCGGTCTGAGCAGCCTTGAACTTCTTGCCGTGAGGCACGCCGCCGCCGATATCCTCGATGATCTCTCTGAGGGTGGTGCCCATCGGGATCTCAACAAGGCCGGTGTTGACTATCTTGCCGCCGAGCGCGAAGACCTTGGTGCCCTTTGATCTCTCGGTGCCCATGGAAGCGAACCACTTGGCGCCTTTGAGGATGATCTGCGGGATATTTGCGAAGGTCTCGACGTTATTCTCGGTGGTCGGCTTGCCGAACAGACCCTTGACCGCCGGATAAGGCGGGCGGGGACGGGGCTCGCCTCTATTACCCTCGATGGAGGTCATAAGAGCGGTCTCCTCGCCGCAGACGAACGCGCCTGCGCCCAAACGGATGTGGAGGTCGAAATCAAAGCCGGAGTCAAATATATTTTTGCCGAGCAGGCCGTATTCCCTTGCCTCGTCAATAGCTATCTGCAAGCGCTTGACGGCGATGGGGTACTCTGCGCGGACATAGACATAGCCCTCGGTAGCGCCGGTGGCATAGCCGCAGATGGTCATTGCCTCGACGATGCAGTGCGGGTCGCCCTCAAGCACGGAACGATCCATGAATGCGCCGGGGTCGCCCTCGTCGGCGTTACAGACGACATACTTCTGATCCGCTGCGTTCGCCGCGGTGAAGCTCCACTTGAGGCCGGTCGGGAATCCGCCGCCGCCTCTGCCTCTGAGGCCGGAATCCTTGACCTCCTGGATGACCTGCTCGGGGGTCATCTCGGTCAGCACCTTGCCCAGAGCAGCATAGCCGTCCATTGCGATATATTCGTCGATATTCTCGGGGTTTATGAGGCCGCAGTTACGCAGCGCAACTCTCTTCTGAGTCTTATAGAAGTTGGTGTCGTTAAGGGAAACGTGCCTCACGGCAGCGTCCTTGACCTCCTCGGCAACATCCTTGTAGACGAGCCTGTCCACAAGGCGGCCTTTAAGCAGGTGCTCCTCGACTATCTCGGCAACGTCCTCTTTCTTGACGTGGCTGTAGAAGGTGCCCTCGGGGTAGACGATGACAACGGGGCCGAGCGCGCAAAGGCCGAAGCAGCCGGTCTGGACTATCTTTATCTCGTCCTCGAGGCCCTGCTTCTTAAGCTCCTCTTCAAAGGTGGACATGAGCACCTTGCTGCCCGATGAGGTACAGCCCGTGCCGCCGCAAATCAAAACATGGGAACGAATCATATTATTTAACCTCCATTATGAGATAGCGTTGCTGATGGTGTATTCGTCAACGATCTGACCGCCCTTGAGGTGCTTCTCAACGACCTCAGCAGCCTTTTCGGGGGTCATCTTAACATAAGTGACCTTATCCTTGCCCGCCTCAAAGATCTCAACTACCGGCTCATACTGGCAAACGCCGATGCAGCCCGTCTGAGAAACGGTGACCTTCTCGCCGAGACCGGCCTCGCTGACCTTCTCGACGAAGGTGTTGAGAACGGGTCTTGCTCCGGCGGCGATGCCGCAGGTCGCCATGCCGACGACTACTCTGATCTCGCCGGTGCCTTCACGCAGGATGACCTTGTCTTTCATCTTTTCTCTGATAGCAGCAAGCTCAGCCAATGATTTCATAATATCTATCCTCTCTTAAATTAGTAACATATTTATATGAGTGAAGCGTACCCCTCTTTGAGATAATCCTCAACCCATTTTATGACCTCGAAGTTGTCGAGCGGCACATCGCCGAGCACTTGGCGAAGCTCCCGTGTGTCCAGTTCGACCTTGCCGGCGGGCGTCTCATGGATGAAGCGCCACTCTATCCCCGGCGCGCCCTGAATGAGTGCCGTGACCGTGGATACGATATCGCCGAGCGGTGTAAAGTCAATGTTATTTTTATTGAAATTTGCCGTTACCCTTGTCCCGTGCCGCCGCGGATCGTCCCTCTCGCTGACGGAGGATATCTCTATCCCCCCGCCCGTCTGCTCTGCGGCGAGCTTCAGCAGCGGAACTCCCAAGCCGACGTTTCTCGTCGTCCTTGTCGTGAAGAACGGGTCGATAACTCCCTTGACCGCCTCGGCGTCCATGCCGCAGCCGTCGTCGGTTATCTCTATCGTCAGCGTATCCGTCGTCTCGGTCAGGCGTATGTCAATGTCCTTTGCGCCCGCCTTGACGGAATTCTGAGCGATATCAAGGATATTCAGTGATAATTCTTTCATGAGTTTCTAAGCCTTTCAAATAATGCGTGCCTTATCTCGGCGTCGTCCGCTCCGCAGTCAAGCTCAAAGTAATTCAGCCTGCCGCTGATATCCCACAGATAGTGGGCGTCGGAGGAAACGACGATCGGCTTGCCCCGAAGGATCGGGTAAGCGCTGCGGAATTCCTCCGTTCTGTCGCCGTCGTGCAGCTCGGCACAGGGGAAAAACGGCTGCTCCGGGAATGTGCCGAGAGTGGCGACTATACCGTTTGCCTCACGGTCGATATGAGCGGGGTAACATATCCCGCCGAAGCTCTCGACCATGCCGGGCGCCGAATCAACGCTGATGTCGGTCGCATTCGGCAGCAGATCCTCCTCGGAGCCTATAAGCTCATCATATTCATTCATAACGAGCTGCTCGCCGAAGATATCGGTGCGGTTCTTTATGCGGATGCGGTGAGAATCGACCGCAGAGCTGAATTCCATAGCCTGCTCAAGCTCCTCAAACAGGCAGACGAGGTGGATATCCTCGGCAGTCGTCAGCTCCATGCCCGCCACGGGGATTATCCCGTTCTTCTGCGCCGTTTTATAGAAAGCGGGGCAGTTGCGGCAGGAATTGTGGTCGGTGAGCGCCATGATATCGAGCCTTGCGACCACGCCCATGCCCGCAATATTGTTGGGGGTCATGTCGTCGTCGCCGCAGGGTGAAAGGCAGGAGTGCATATGCAGGTCGTAGTAAAACTTCTTCATTTCAACTCTTTGCCGAGCAGCCTTGCAGCCTCGAAAGCGGTAAGCTCGGTCGAGATGACGTTGACGCCCTTGAGACCGGCGGTCTGCGCGACCGACCTGTCAAGCGTAACTCCCTCGGCGAGGATGATGCAGGCCACATCGGCGAGCGAAGCGACGGCAACTATGTTGATATTGGACATGATGGTTATCCATGCGTCACCCGCCTTGGCTCTGCCCATGACCCAGCTCAGCAAATCGCCGATATAAACTCCGCTTATCTCTCTGTCGCCCTCGGGCAACGAAACAGCGTTGAACCCTTTGACAGCAGCAAACTCATTTACCGTCACTCTTATCACCTCCGGCATAATTCTCTATGTATTTTTTGATCAGTTCCTTATAGGCGATTATGCAGTCGTTCTGATCCGCGTTGCCCATGACGATATCCTCGGCAAAGGCGCGGCAGCTCGGGGCGCCGCAGGAGCCGCAGTCGATGCCCGGCAGCTCACGGCGAAGCGCCTGAATGCGTGCCATGAGCCTCATTGACTCACCTATATTGTCGCTCAGACGGTTGAGCGGGTGATAATCCGGGAAGTCGGTGAAGAACCGTTTCTCGGGGATATAGCTCTCGCCCTGCTCCATACCGTTGAGCGATACGGGCATATACCTTCTGAGCGTGTGCAGCCTGTTTTTGGCCACATATGGATTCTCTATCGTAAGCACGCCGCCGACGCAGCCGCCGGGGCAGGCGTTCAGCTCGACGAAATCGACAGGCGGAATATTGCCGTCCTCTATCTGATCGAGCACCGATATTACGTTGTTGATGCCGTCCGCCGCGATTATCTTATCGTTCAGCAGTGCCGAGCCCTCGCCGCCGCAGATAGCCCAGCTAAGGCCGATTTTGCCTGCCTGAGAGGTCACGGTCGGCTCGCCGTCATGCTTCATCACGTTTATCAGCTTCAGGTAGACCTCGCTCATAGAGACCGCGAGATCGACCTCGCTCTTGTAGCTGCCGAAGCCGTTTTTTATGTAGCTGACCTTGGCGGGGCAGGGAGAGATGAAGCAAGCGCCGATATCCTCCCTCGTAAGCTCGGGGTGCTTTTTCTTTGCCTCCTCGACCGCCATCGAAGCTGCGACCTCCATCGGAGGCAGCAGTGGGATGAGGTTATCCTTGAGGAAGGGGAAGCGCAGAACGATAAGCCTCGTTATGACGGGGCACGCCGTGCTGATGACGGGCTTCTTGATGCCGTCCGCCTCGAGATAAACTCTCGTGTATGCCGAGACGGTCTCCGCAGCCCGCGAGACCTCAAACACATCGTCGAAGCCGATATCCAGCAGCCCCTGCAGGACTATGTCGATATCGTCGAGATTGTCAAACTGAGCGAACAGCGACGGTGCGGGCAGCGCAATTTTATACTTGAAGCGGTTCATCTCCTCAAGCGAATTGAAGCTGCTCTTTTTTGCGCCGTGGGTACATTTCCTGATGCATTCGCCGCAGTCGATGCAGCGCTCGGAGTCGATCTCGGCGCAGCCGCCGCGTACTCGGATGGCCTCGGTGGGGCAATGCTTCATGCAGGTCGTGCAGCCGGTGCATTTATTAGGGTCGAGCGATACGGAATGGATATATGTATTCATTAAAATACAATCCCCCTCGGTCAATAATCGACCGCCATGGTTATCGTAGTGCCTACGCCGACGGCGGAGTCTATCTCCATACGGTCGGTGTAGCGTTTCATATTAGGCAGACCCATGCCTGCGCCGAAGCCGAGCGAGCGGATATTGTCGGGCGCCGTTGAGAAGCCCTCCTGCATCGCCTGCTCGATATTCGCAATGCCGGGTCCGGTATCTTTAAGGATTATTGTAATACTGCTGTCGCTGACTATGACCTCCGCCTCGCCGCCGCCCGCGTGGATGACCATATTGATCTCTCCCTCATACATGGCTATCGAGACTCTGCGGATGGTCTCCGGGTCGATGCCGAGCTGGCGCAGATTTTTCTTCACCTGCACCGAAGCCTGACCCGCCGAGGTGAAATTGCCGCCGTCAACGTCGTAGCGGAATACCAAAGGCTCAGTCATTTGTTTCACCGTTTCCTTTAAGCCCGCTCATATAGAGCTTGCCGCACGCCTCATACATACGCAGCGGGGTGGTGAGCACGGCTATGCCGCTCTCGCGTGCCAGCTCCAGCATATCCTGAGACGGGCGTTTTGACCTGACAAAGACTATGCAGATCATATCCATCATCTCGGCAGTGCGGATGACCTGAGCGTTGACAAGCCCGGTAAGGAGCACCGCCTGATTCTTAACGTATGCGAGCACATCGCTCATCATGTCGCTTCCGCAGGCGGAATGGACCTCCATATCCAGCCTTTCGCTCCCGCAGAGCACTTCGGCGCCGAGCAGCTCTCTAATATCATTGATAGTCATAAGCATTGACTCCTCATCAACAGCAGAATTTGTTAACAAGCAGAATTATTCGTATTTAGCGAGTATATCCTTGACCTCTTCGGGGGTGACTCTGCCGTAAACATCGTCGTTGACGGTGAAAACGGGAGCAAGGCCGCAGGCGCCTATGCAGCGGCAGGCCTCGATCGAGAATTTGAGATCGGAGGTGCATTCACCGGGCTCAACGCCGAGAACCTTGCATATCTCGTCGAGCAGCTCCTGGGAGCCCTTAACGTAGCAAGCCGTGCCGAGGCAGACGGAGACGTTGTATTTACCCTTGGGCGAGAGTGCGAACTGAGCATAGAATGTGGAGACGCCGTAGACCTTCTGAAGGGGAACGTCCATTCCCTCCGCGATCATGGTCTGCACCTCGATGGGCAGATAATCGTAGATCTCCTGTGCCTTCTGCATAACGTGCATCAGCAGACTTTTGTCACCCTTGCACTCGGCGATAACAGCCTTGAGCGCAGCCTCCTGCTCGGGAGTGCCGCTGAAGGGTATGTTGCTTATTTTCTTGAGCATTAAGCCATTCCTCCTGAATGATTTTTTATGGGATATAACTCAGCGTGACTCTACGGGTCGCAATTGACCGCATTATCACATTATACGGTATTATAACATACTAACTTTTGAATTGCTACTTTTTTTACGCAATTTTTTTAAAAAATATACAGTTAAAATGTCCCCCGAACGGCAACTTTTACTCATAAGGGCATTCGCCCGCCGTTTCGGTTGACATAACGGAGCCTTTTGTGCTATATTTAATTATTAAAATGTTTACCTATGAAAGGGATATCGCATGAAAACAAAACGCAGCTTCCCTATAGTGACCGTCACGCCCAAGGCGGAGACGGCTATCAAAAAGGGCCACCCGTGGGTCTATGACGCCGAGATAACCGATTCCTTCGGCGACACGGCCAACGGCTGCCTTGTAGATGTGCTCTCGCGCAAGGGCTCATACCTCGGCACGGGTCTGCTCAGCCTTGAGAGCAAAATTCGCGTTAGGATCCTGTCATCCAACGCCAACGAGAGCTTCACCCCCGCATTTTGGGAGCGCAGGCTCAGATACGCAATAGACTACCGTCGCACCGTCATGGGCGGCGACTTCTCCTGCTGCCGCCTTGTATTCGGCGAGGCGGACGGCCTGCCCGGGCTGACGGTGGACAGATTCTCCGACCTGCTGTCGGTGCAGATAGCCTCCTACGGCATGGATAAGCTCAAGGATACCCTCTATCCGCTGCTGATAAAGATACTCGCCGAGGGCGGCGACACGATAAACGGCATTTACGAGCGCAACGACATTGCCCTGCGCTCAAGAGAGGGGCTTGAGGAATACAAAGGCTGGTATGAGAAGCTGCCGCACCCCGATTCGCCCGTCACCGAGATAACCGAAAACGGCATAAAATATCTTGTTGACGTTGAGAACGGGCAAAAGACGGGATTTTTCCTCGATCAGAAATACAACCGTCTCGCCGTAGCAAGCATCTCAAAGGGCAAGCGTGTGCTCGACTGCTTCACTCACACGGGCTCGTTCGCGCTGAACGCCGCAATGGGCGGGGCTGAGCATGTCACCGCCGTCGACGTCTCCGAGACCGCGGTCGAGATGGCTCGCCGCAACGCCGAGCGCAACGGCCTTGACGGGCGCATGGATTTCCTCGCCGCCGACGTATTCGACCTGCTGCCCGAGCTTGAGAAGAACGGAAAAAAGCCCTATGATTTCATTATCCTCGACCCGCCCGCCTTCACCAAGAGCCGCCGCACCGTCGGCTCCGCCGAGAGGGGCTACAAGGAGATAAACTACAGGGCGATGAAGCTGCTGCCCCGCGGCGGATACCTCGCGACCTGCTCCTGCTCGCACTTCATGCCGAGCGAATTATTCACCAAAATGCTGCTCAGCGCCGCATCCGATGCGGGCGTGCAGTTAAAGCAGATAGAGGCTCGTCAGCAGTGCAGGGATCATCCCGTGCTGCTCAGCGTGCCCGAGACCGATTACCTCAAATTCTATATTTTTCAGGTGGTGTGACAATGTTTTACGAGAACTGGATGTCCTATATCAAAGACGATGCAAAACTCACCAAAATCGCCATACCCGGCTCGCACAACGCGGGCACGAGGGGCATGGTCGCCCTCGCCCGCTGCCAGAACGGCACCCTGCCCGAGCAGTATTGCTACGGAGTGCGTAAATTCGGCATCAGGATCAAGGCAGGCAGAAACGGCAAGCTCTATATCGCCCACGGCCTCGCCAAGGGCATAACCGCCGACGAAGCCTTCCGAGAGCTGGGCAGCATAGTCGACAAATACGACGACTTCATGATCCTCGATATCCGCACCTACCCCGGCCAGGGCATAGGCCCCTTCCGTTTTGAATACAGCTCCGACCCCAAGGAGATAGACGCCCTCATCGCAAAATACCTGAAGCCCGAGAAATACGCCCTGACCGACTTTGACGATATCAAAAACGTCACCCTCGGCGATATCAGGCGCGAGGGCAAAAAATACATAATCCTCAGTTCAAAGAAGGAGTATGAATACTCCTGCGACTGCCAGCTCCTCGAGCCGTGGGACCCCAAGATCTTCGGCTCAAAGCCCGAGGTTTTCGCCAAGGAATGCGTAAACTACCTCAGAGAGCTTGAGACGGAGGGCTTCTTCTGGCTCCAGACGCAGCAGACGCCGAATTTCGGCACGGATGTCGGTCTCTCCACACCGAAGAAGCTCGACGAGCTGAGCCGCCTTTATTTCCCGTCGATAATGGAGGAGATAGCCGCCGACCCCGTGCTCATAGAGAAGCTGAATATCGTGGCGGGCGACTTTATGACGAGAGATCACATGAAGGCAAACGAAATTCTCTATTTCAACCTGCTCAAGGGCGTCGTCAAGGACGAACTCATCGACGAATACGCCGCGGCGATAGGCAAGTAAGGAGCGAGACATGGAACTGACCGTTTTAGGCAAATACGGCCCCTACCCGAAGGCGGGCACGGGCGCGGCAAGCGGATATCTCGTCAGCGACGGCGGGGTAAATCTCGCCCTCGACATGGGCAGCGGCACTCTCGCCCGCTTGCAGCAGATGACGGATATCTCAAGGCTCGACGGCATATTCATCTCGCATCTTCACTACGATCACACGAGCGACCTGCTCCCCCTGCGCTACCTGCTGGAGGATCTTGACCGCACGCTGACCGTATACACCGCCTATGAGGACAGCGAATGGTATAAGCTCCTCTTTGGCCACCCGAATCTCAAGGTGGTGAACGTGGACTCCTCGAGCGTTATCAGGCTCGGTTCGCTCACGCTGCGCTTTTACGATATGCTCCACACCGTCCCCTGCCTCGCGGTTAGGATAGAGGGCAGCAAAACGCTTGTCTACACGGGCGACACGATGTATAACGACAATATCCTCGCCGCCCTCGTCGGCGCGGACTGCGCCCTCGCGGACTGCTCAAAGCCCGACGGCTTCAACGGCCCGCATATGACGGTGAGCATTGCGAAAAAGCTCAACACCGAGACGGGCGTTTGCATAATCTCGACCCATCTCAGCCCGGATTATTCACCCGAAGAAGAATACAAAGAATTCCCCGGCATATCCGTCGCCGAGGAATTGAAAACCTACAAAATTTAAGGAGTAAAAGGTATGGCAAAATACAGCTCTGCTATAATCGGTCACGCAACTCTCGACACCAACACCGACCATCTCGGCAACACCGTCAAGATAGTCGGCGGGGCGGTCATATATTCCTCCGCGTCGGCATACGCCCTCGGTCACAGAGTGGCTGCGGTCACAAAGATAGCCGACAAGGATATGGACAGGCTCGAACAATTCACCATCCCGAAGGAGGATATCTACTGCCTACCGAGCGAGCGCTCGACCGACATGGTGAATATCTATCACACCGCCGACAAGGAGCGCCGCACCTGCTCCTGCCTCTCAAAGGGCGACCCTTTCTGCGCCGAGGAGCTGCCCGACCTTGACGCCTCGATATATCACCTTGCGGGGCTTGTTTTCGGCGATTTCAACGGCGAAATGATCCGCACCCTCGCAAAGAAAGCGCCCGTGGCGGTGGATGTGCAGGCTATGCTGCGTCACGTCAACGACGATGGCTCGATGTTCTTCGCCGACTGGGCGGATAAAAAAGAATGCCTGCCCTATATCGACTTTCTCAAGACCGACGCCGCCGAGGCGGAGATAATGACCGGCTGCACCGACCGCAAGGAGGCCGCAAAGCATCTCTACTCATGGGGCGCAAAGGAGATACTCATAACCCACAACACCGAGGTGCTCGCCTATGACGGCAATGAATTCCACACCTGCCCGATAAGGGCGCGCAATCTCAGTGGCAGGACGGGCAGGGGCGACACGACCTTCGCCGCCTATATCAACGAGAGGCTCTCACACTCTGTGCCCGAGGCGCTGCTCACGGCGACCGCCACCGTTTCTCTTAAAATGGAAACACCCGGCCCCCTCAAAGGGAACCGGGCGGATATCGAAAAATATATCGACGAATTTTACCCCGATTTCAAATAATTCAATCGGTCTGAGCCTTCCTTTGCGAAGGCTCTTTTTTTCTGCGCCTGCGCTGCGGCGGCACGGTGTTCCTCTCCCAGAATACGCCGTCGCTGTAGCCCTGCACGGAGCTGTCGCTCTCGGCACGCTCAAGCCTGAGCTGCGCCCACACGCAATACTGCGGATTCAGCTCAACGCCTATGAACCGCCTGCCGAGCTTCTTTGCCGTCACGCAGGTCGAGCCTGAGCCGGCAAACGGGTCGAGCACCATATCGCCCTCGTTCGAGCCGGCGAGTATGAGCTTCGCGAGCAGCTTCTCGGGCTTCTGAGTGGGGTGCGCCGTATTCTCCGCCATAGACCAATAGGGCACGGAGATATCGTCCCAGAAGTTGGACGGGCAGGTGTTGCGGAAGTTGCCGTCCGCCGTCTCCTCCCAATCCTTCGGCGCGCCGTCACGCTTATAAGGGGCGACAACGCGGCGGCGCAGCTTGACCGCGTCCACGTTGAAGGTGTATTTGTCCGAGACGGTGGCGAACCATATATCTTCGCAGCCGTTCTTCCAATTTTTGCTCGCTCCCCTGCCTTTTTCACGCTGCCAGGTGATGCGGTTGCGTATCTTGAAGTATCTGCCGAGCACGGTGCTGACCGCCCCGCTAGACTGCCAGTCGCAGCAGACATAGACCGTGGCGGTATCCTTGAGCAGCGGGAGCACGGCTCTGACCCATTTATCGGTGTATTCGAGATAGTCGCTGTCATTCATGTGCCTGAACTTGCTGCCGCCGAAATCCTTGTCGAGGTTATACGGCGGGTCGGCTATCAGCAGATCGACCGATTTCTCGGGCAGAGCCTTCAGCGCCTCAAAGCAGTCGCCGAGGATGATGCAGTTCTCGCCGCTCTCGCCCGATGTCAGGCAGCGGTCGAGGTATTCGCCGCCCTGCTCAACGGTCAGATCTATCGTCTTGTTTTTATCGGATCTCATTATTATCCTCTCAGTTGAATTTGTGGACTCCGGGGCCTATCTCGGCAGTTTTGCCGCCGAGGATAACGCTTGCGGTGCAGCCCTCGGGCACGGTAAAGATATACTCGGTCGCGCCGTTCTCCGTATGCCATTCCGAGCCGATAACGCCGTAGCGGCTCTCGATGGAGGCCTTGACATAGCTCAGCCTGCCGTCGGTCAGCGGCGCGAAGATTATGTGCTTAAAGCCGGGGGCGCTCTCGTCGGTCTTGATGCCAGCCGCGTCGCCGTAAAGCCAGTCGGCAACGCTGCCGTAGGCGTAGTGGTTAAAGGAATTCATGCCTATGCTCCACATTGAGCCGTCCGCCCGCAGGCTGTCCCAATGCTCCCAAATGGTTGTTGCGCCCATCTTGACCGAGAAGAGCCATGAGGGGTATTCCTCACGGAGCACAAGGCTGTAGGCGGTCTCTGCGTAGCCGTTGTCGCTGAGCACATGGAGCAGGTACGGCGTGCCGACGAAGCCCGTCTTGAGGTGGCCGCAGGCGGTGACAAGGGCGTTGAGCTGCGCCGCCGTCTCGGCAACGTCGGGGCTGATGCCGAAGTGCGACGCCAGCACGCAGGCGGTCTGGGTCTCATACTCGGGGCGGATTTTGCCACCGACCATATATTCCCTGCGGAACGCCTCGATCGAGCGCTGCCTGTTTGCCTTGTATTCCTCGGCGTCTCCGCCGCAAAGCTCGATGGATTTGATAAGTAATTCACTTGAATAGATATAAAATGCCGTGGCGATAAGATCCTTGTCAACGCCGACATCACAGGGTCCGTTGCTGTCATGCTCAAGGTTGAGCCAGTCGCCGAAATGCCTGCCGCCTCTCCAGATGCCGTCACGGATAAACATATCAATATAGCCGATCCAGCGCTTCATGGAGTCGAGAGATTTCTCTATTATCTCACTGCCGCCGTAGGTCAGGTGCATCTGCCACGGGCAAACGGTGACGGCGTCCGCCCACGCCGCTGAGCTGAACATATCGGGGTCAAACACGTCGGGTATTACATGAGGCACGCCTCCCCAGGGTCTCTGCGCCGTGCGGAGATCCGCGAGCCACTTCTCAAAAAAGCGCTCAACGTCAAAATTGTATGAAGCCGTCTTAACAAATACCTGAGCGTCGCCCGTCCAGCCGAGACGCTCGTCACGCTGCGGACAGTCGGTCGGCACATCGAGGAAATTGCCCTTCTGACCCCAGATAATATTGCCGAAGAGCTTGTTTACCCGCTCATCGGAGCACTCAAAATATCCCGTGCGCCTAAGCTCGGAGTGAACGACCACGGCGGTGAAATTCTCGGGCTTTATCTCGTCGCTCCAGCCCGTGAGCCTCGCATAGCGGAAGCCGAAGAAGGTGTGCTCGGGGGTCATAAGGCGCTCCTCACCGTCGCAGACAAATTCCGCCCTCGCCTTGGCGGAGCGCAGGTTGTCACGGTAAAAATTGCCGTCCTTATCGAGCACCTCGCCGTGCTCTATCAGGGCTCTCTCGCCCTTTTTGCCCTTTATCCTGAATTCGATAAAGCCTGTCATATTCTGACCGAAGTCAAGCACGGTCTCACCCTTGGGGGTGATGATGATTTCTTTAACAGGCAGGCGCTCGTGCGCCGTTATCCTCTCGCCGATGCGGTCGACAAGAGTATCCTTGGTGTGAAATATCTCCTGAGCCGGGAGCGGCTCGGGGTCGGTGAAATTCGCGTCGTAGACATAGCCGTCATAGATGCCCGATTCGAGATATTTGCTTCTCTCGGCGAGCCATGAGCTGCCGCTCGTGAATACCTGCTCGCTGCCGTCGGTAAATTCTACAGTCAAAGCAAATATCGCCGCCGCCTCGCAGGCACCCAGTGAGGGCGAAACGGGCTTCGCCTTGATATTGCCCGCCCAAGCGGGCGACATCCCGCATTTCCAGCCGGGGGCAAGCTCGATCTCGACCGTGTCTCTCCCCGTGAGCATCGCCGTCACGTCGCAGGTCTCGACCTGTATTCTCTCGGCGTACTCCGTCCAGCCCGGTGCAAGGTATGCGTCGCCGACCTTTTTGCCGTTGATATACGCCGCATAAACTCCGAGCGCCGAAGACTCGAGATAAGCCTTTTTGATATCTTTATCAAACGAAATTTCTCTTGAGAAAGTGGTAACGCTGCCGAGGAAATTCCTCGGAGATCTGATCCATGACGCTTCTTTAATATGCTTCATGCCGCCGCTCCTTTGTTTCATTTATATTGTAATGATAACTGATTCCGCGAAAAAATGCAACGGTATTAAAAAATTAATATTTATTCTATTGAACATTGAGCCGTTAACTGATACAATAAGCACGGAGATGATGTGATGAAAAAGTTAATTTCTGTTTTGCTCGCCGCGGCGGCTCTGCTCTCGCTCTGCTCCTGCTCGGGCAAATCAATAAAATTCGGCGACGATATCACCCAGACGACCGAGGCGATACCCGGGCTGCCGAGTGTTGAAACAACACAGGATAAGCGTGAATTCAAGGATGAAAGCGGCAGGACTGTCTGCCTCGTGACAGGCGAAATACCCCAGCTCAGCGGCGGCGCGGGCTACCCGACCGATAAGATAAATTCGGCGCTCAAGCTGATGTTTGTCCATAAATCGGACGAAGCGAAAAACAACATCAAAAATGCCGCGGAATTTATGGACTCCCAAAGCTCCGAGCAGCCGTGGTCGACCAAGCTGACATACGAGCTGAAATACATGGACGAAAGCATCGTGAGCTTCCTGTGCAACATTTATTTCTCATATTTCGGTCCGGACACTCTCGTCCCGTCTCACACCGCCGTCGGAGTCTGCGTCGACATGAAAACGGGCGAGATACTGAACCTGCTCTCCTTTGCGGGCGACGAAAAGGACGCCGCAAGGCAGCAGCTCATTGAGATAGTGCAAAAGAAATCAGCGACCGGATTCTATGCGGGCAATACGCTCACCGAGGAGCAGCTGCAGCTCATAGCCGACACCTTTGACGAGAGCAATTTCTGGTATAAGGACGGCGTATTCAGCTACTTCTTTGACCGTGCGACGATAGCCCAAAACGAAAGCGGCTATTATGTATGCGAGCTGAAGCCGTCGGATTACAGCGGAATTCTCAGCCTCGAAAGATAACTGGATAAGCAAAAAGCCGAACCGTTCTCACGGTTCGGCTTGATTTTTATCCTTTTGTTACCAGACAACGCTGACGGTCAGCCCGTCGACGGTGTAGGTCGCGTCACGGCGGTAATGATTCTTTATCGCGTTGCAGAACGCCCTGACCATCGCCTCGTCCTTCATAACTATGGAGAATTCCATTCTGAGGCTTGCAGGGATATAAATGGTATCGCTCATCTTGAAGCCGTTGAGCCACCAGTGAACCTGCGGGCCTCTGTGAAGCAGCAGCTCGTCGCCGTGGTAGATATCCATCGTCATCTCCATCATCTGCTCGTCATTGGCGCAGTTATAATAGCTGCCGATGCTGCCGGGCTTGCGGTTATACAAGCCGACCTCTCCGCCGTTGGAGATGAGATAATTGCCCTTCCAGACCTGTATCATCCACTCAAGGCCGTCATAATCGAACTTATAGCGGCGGGTGTGATAGTTGAAGAACGGGGTGGAATAGCTGAAAATATCATAGAACAGGCAGAAGCCGAAGTTACGCATCCAGATATTGACGGGTGAATACGCGACAAGCTCCTTGACGGAGAAGTCATAGCCGAGGCCGAGCATTCCCGTGCCGTATCTGCCGTAGACCGCGCCTGTCTCGGGGTTAAAGAATATCGCCGAATAGAGCGTGTCGGAGCCGCCGTCCTTATAAGTGACCTTGACGACGACCTCATAGAGGTTATCCTCGCCCTCAACGGGTATGCCCTGCACCTGGCACTTGTCAATGACGCTCAGCCAAACGCCGAACCACCTGACGATATAGGACTGCGCCTTTTTGCCCTCGTTCGCAAGCTCGGCGCTGCGCTCAACGGACTGCTTACGCATCTCCTCGGTGTCGATGTCAAACGCCTTGACTATAAGCTGTGAATACTGATTTGTCTCGGGCAGCGAGCCGAGAATGAGGTCAAGGTCGAAGCCCGTCTCCTCAAAGACATAATCAACGCTGCCGGCGAACATCTCGTCAAGCGTGAACTGGAAATTCTTCTGCGGGATGAGTATCTGACCGGTGAGCAGCCTTGTCACGAAGTTGAAGGCGTTGATTATCTTCATGAACTGCTCGGTGGACATTGCGGGGTAGCCGTTCTCTATCAGAGAATCTCTGTAGTCGCTGATGCTCTGAACCTCAACGCATCTCTCATTTGCCGCGAATGCGGGAGTGACCGCCCCGAAGCAGAGCACAAGCGCCATGAAAAGCGCCGCTATCCTGTTCCTGAATTTCATATTTACCCTCCTGCTTGTTGATTAATATTATTATGCACAGCAAGGGTAATTTTATCATATTATGAAATTATATGCAATATACAAAACAGCGTATTTGTATAAAAACCGTGCCGCCCTTCCGGACGGCACGGAGATTTGCTTTATAGGGTTATCTTACTACGCTCCAGACAAGCTGCATTACCTTATTGATAACGCCGAAGAACACGTTGGTGAACTTCCAGGTTATCTTGATATTCAGCTTGGAGAGTATGGAGGTGATGAAGTTGTCGATAGCGTTCGACTTGTCGGAGACGGAGTCGGACGGCGCTTTATCGTCGAGCTTCTCTATGGCGAAGTAGTCTGCCCTCACCGCTTTGCCGTCGACCACCTTGTAGGCATTGTAATAGAGCCTGTCGCCGTCGACGGTTATCGAGGAGAACATCGGATGGCTGCTGTTGACTATCGCCTCCGCTCTCGGGAAGAGCTTGTCGGTAGCCGTAACATCCTTGGTGGCGTAGACCTTGACGCCCGAGGTGCCGCAGATCGAGTAGATCGTGCCGCAGGGGTCGTGCTTCATCCTGTAAATAAAGCCGTTGTAGTCAACTGTGCTGCTCTTGACGGGAACCACCGCGTTCGCCTTCATTGCGTCTGTTCTCAGATAAACATGGTCGTGGCCCTGAAGCACAAGGTCAACGCCGAGGTACGGCAGCAGAGCGCTGAGCTGGCTTCTCATGCCGACGACTTCCTTATCGTCATAGTGAGAGCCGTTGGAGTAAAGAGCCTTGTGAAGGACGACTATCTTCCACTTCGCGTCGCTGCCCTTGATATCGGAGGTGAGCCATGCGAGCTGAGCGTCGCTGAGCTTGTTGTCAACGATATCGTTTGTGTTGAGCACGGTGAAGTGAACGCCGTTATAATCATATGAATAATAGGTGCCGCTGTCCTCATCCTGCTCGGGCACGTTGGGCAGGGTGAAGTTGCTCTTGAGGACGGAGCCGCTCTTCTCATGGTTGCCCGTGGTGGGCATGAACGGCATATTCATAAATTCATCAGTTGAATTGAAGAAGTAATTCCAATGCTTGGAGTTGGTGCCGAGATCGACCTGATCGCCGGCGGAGACCACAAATTTACCGTCGGGATACATATCCTTTGCAGCCTTTACGACCTCGTTGTAGGTCTCGTAATGGCTTGCCCTCTGAGCCTGAGGATCGCTCAGGTAGAAGAAGGTAAAGGGATCGTTGCCGCCGCTTGCAGTTTCAATAACGCCCGCTTCGCTCCACCAGCCCTTTTCGGCGTCGCCGACACGGTAGCTGTACTTCGTGCCCGGCTCAAGGCCGCTGAGCCTGACGGTGTGCAGGACATAATCGGTCTCATACGGAAGCAGACCGAAGATGCCGAGGTCTGCGCCGGGGTAGCTTCTGGTGACCGCTTCGCTTGAAGCGTTCACTCGGCTGTCGGTTGTGGGCCTGCCCGTGAATCTGGGCGAACTGCTGTAGGGCAGCAGCTCGATATCGGAGTCGGTGAGGCTGTATTTGGTAAGCCATGTCACGGTGACCTCGGTCGCGGAGTCCTCACCGAGATTCATCACGACATTTGAGGGCAGCCTGAAGTCCTCCTTGGTGGCCTCGACCTTGACGGGGCCGGTGTAGGTGAACACTACGTTGTTGTCGCTCTTCTCTTCGGGCTTGTTGTCGAGGACAAGCGAGCCGACCATCCATGCGATGGTGCCGCCCCACGACTCAAACTGGCTGAAGGTCAGATATTCGTCGACCACAAGGGTGTCGATTATCTCGTCTATCGAGCCGTAGCCGTCGGGAACGACGGGGAGGGAGAGAATGCGGTCAATAAGGTTTGCAAAGCTGTTGTCGCCGCCGAGCAGAGTCTCGGTGATGCTCTGAAGCAGCCTGCCGAATACATAGAAGAGGGTATTCTTCGGGAAAAGTGCGCCGGGGTTAAAGTCGAGGTTTGCAAGCAGCTCATCCTCGACAAGATCGTTCACAACGACTTTGCGGAGCAGGTTAAAGAATTTCTCTGCGGTAACGCCGCTGTCAAAGCCCTCAAGGGTATCCTTGACGAAGGGCAGCCCGCTGATATCCTCGTCGCCCGCATAATAGGTGAGCAGCACGGTGGTCGCAAACTGACCGAGAGTGCAGCCGCCCTCGTATTTGTAATTGTCGCCGAGGAGCTGGGCGTTGTAGGTGTTGGGGTATTTGCTGACCTCGAAGTTAAGCAGCTGCTCGATAAGAGCCTGAGCCTTCTCAAGGGTAAGGTCGGGCTGGTTGATATAGACCTCGTCGACCTGAGCGCCGAGATCGTTGATGAACGACATCACGTTGCCGCTGACGGTGAGGATATCCGCCTTGCCTATCGCAAGACCGTTGGTGCCCAGAGCGTCAACGATTATCTTCTCAATGTCGATATTCTTGGATGCAAGATACTTGATAAGTCCGCCCTCGGCCTGTATATCGGCAAAGAGATTCTTTATCATCGGGCCTATCATATTCATTATGAGGCCCTCAACGCCGCCCTCGCCGAAGGTTCTCTCGAACGAATAGGTGAACTTGAAGGGCTTCTCATACACCTCGCCGTAGTCGGAGATGACGGGCTGATATTCGTCGATGTCGTGGGTCGCCATCTTCATCGTGGTATTTTTGCCGTCGGTGGAGAAATCGACCGTCCTGAAGGTGTTGGGGTAGCCGGTGAGCGTCGGAGTGAGGATATCGTAAACGACCTCCCCGTTGTCGGAGATGTGGTCAACCACGTCGGTGGAGTGGAGATGGCCGGTAAACACATGATGAATGCCTGCGTCGGCGTAGGTGTCGGCTATTCTCTGCCAGTCGTCAACGACAAAAGCAAAGAAGGTGGCGTCCTCTATGTCCATGTGAGGAATGAGATTATGGTGCTGCATGGCGATTATCTCTCTGCCGTCCGCCTTGGCCTTGGCAGCCTCATCGACTATCCAAGCAAGCAGGTCATCGCCTATTCTGCCGTCAGTCAGGTGCTCGTCGCCGCTCGAGCCGTTGTCCTTGCTGTAGATACAGCTGTCAACGACTATGAGCCTGTAGGCGTCGCCGAGATTTGCGGCGTAGGAGAGCATGCCGCCCTTGTTGCCGGGCTTCGGGGTGAAGAAGCTGTCCGCCTTGTCAAAGCCGAGATTCTTATAGATCTCTCTGAACTGCTCGGGCGAAGTCTTGTCGGCAGGCTCCTTAACACCGTTCTCAAAGGTGCAGGCGTTGGAGTTGTTGACATCGTGATTGCCGTTGGTGACGAATACGGGTATGCCCGTCTCTGCCTGGAACCTCTCGAGCCTTGCGGCAAGCGCCTTGTGCGCCTCAAGCTCGCCATCCTTGGTCAGGTCGCCGGGGATAAGCAGGTAATCCTGCCCGTTCTTGACCGCATTGTGGAGCACGCCGTCAAGAGCGTTGTCGAGCAGCGAATTGTTGACGTCATATTCCTTCTGTCTCTCAAAAAGGAACTGCTTCCAGGCTTCGCCTCTGTCGCCCTTGAGCGAATCGGCGTAGTAGTGGACGTCGGAGAATACTCCGAGGCGGATGGACGCTTCGTCTGCACTGGCGAGCATCGGGACGCAGGCAACAAGCATGGCAAGCGCCAGTATAACGCTTATCGCCTTGAGAGAAAACTTCTTGAAATTCATTTTCCTTTCTTTCCTCCGTTTTTAAATATTTTTCAAAAGGGGACCTATTCCCTTTATCGCCTTGGGAACGCACTTGAGGATGGCTCTCACGCCGCCCTTCTCGTCGTTGAGGATCTTAAGCAGACCCGCCGCTATATCCTCGCTGAATACGCCGCCGCTCATGCTGATGAAGTCGCGGAACGGGGTTTGGAGCGCAATCGCCTGAGCAAATCCCTCGGGGACGAGCTTCTTGAGGGTCTTATAGAGCTTTGCGCCGTTCTTGGTGTGGGCGGCATTCTCGAAGTTGTCGGTCACGTCAATGGGGATATCCTTCCTCTTGACGGTCGGGGGCAGAGGCCTGCCGAGCACGGCTTCAAACTGCGCCGCGGGCACATTCTGCACGTCGCCGGTGTAGTAGTCGGGAGCGGTCTTTGAATAATCGGGCATCTCGACCTCGGGGGCGTTGACCTTGACGCAGGCGCTGAGCCTGATATCGGCGCTCGATGAGCCGACGAGGATATCGAATTCGCCGCTCTCAACACACCAGTCATTTATTTTAACATTATAGAATGCAAACGCACGCCTGCAAAGCTCGACGGTGACTTCCTTCTCCTCACCCGGCTCGAGCCAGACCTTCTTGAAGCCTTTAAGCTCCTTGACAGGTCTGTAGATGGTGCTGACCTTATCCGAAACATAGACCTGAGCGATCTCCGCACCGGCAACGCTGCCGGTATTCTTGACCTTGAACGAGACCTTGAGAGTGTCGGTATCGGCCATCTCGGATTTGTCGAGCTTTATGTCGGAATACTCAAAGGTGGTGTAGGAGAGACCGAAGCCAAACGGGTAACGGACCGCCTTATTTGCCTTTTCGTAATATCTGTAGCCTATGTAGACGCTCTCTCTGTACTCGACCGTAGCGGGGTTGCCGGGGAAGTTGTTGACAGCGGGAGTGTCGCTGTAATAGACGGGGTAAGTCTCCGCCAGCTTGCCGCTGGGGTTGACCTTGCCGGAGATTATGTCGGCGACCGCGCCTGCGCCCGCCTGACCGCCGAGATAGGAGTTTAGAACGGCTCTCACGCTGTCGTTCCACGGCAGCTCAACGGGCGAGCCGCCCGCAAGCACGACGATGACGTTCTTGTTGACTCTGACTATCTCCTCAACGAGCTTGTTGTGAGCCTCGGGAAGGGTCATATGAGTTCTGTCGAAGCCCTCGGATTCGTAATCGTCGGTAAGGCCGATAAAAACTATCGCGGCGTCGCATTTAGCGGCGAGGGCGGCGGCAGCGTCGATATGGGCGGCGTTCTTGGCGGCTTTCTTTGCCGAACGCTCGTAGCCCTGAACGAACTCAACGTCATAGCCGAGCTCTTTCAGCTCGTCATAAGCGTTATCCATCTTGGTGGGGTTTATCTGGGAGGAACCTGCGCCCTGATGCCTCGGGAACTTCGCAAAGTCGCCGATGACCGCAATCTTGCCCTCTTTCTTGAGCGGCAGGATGCCGTCGTTCTTGAGCAGCACCATGGACTGACCCGCGATCCTCCTCGCAAGGGGCTGATCGTCGGCGTCGTTGTATTCGTAGCCGGGCTTTGCGCCGTCGGCAGCTTTCTTTATAAGATTCAGCACGTTGAGCGCTCTCTCGTTGACCACGGCTTCATCAAGCTCGCCGCTCTTGACGGCCTCGACTATCTTCTTTGCGCCCGAGCCTGCGGAGGAGGGCATCTCGAGATCGTTGCCGTTCTTGAGGCCGAGCACTCTGTTGTTGACCGCGCCCCAGTCGCTGACCACCACGCCGTCGAAGCCCCACTCGTCACGGAGGATCTCTATCTGAGTGTGCTTATTCTCGGAGCCGTGAGCGCCGTTTATCTTGTTGTATGAATTCATTACCGTCCAGGGCTTAGCCTTCTTGATAGCTATCTCGAACGCGGTGAGGTATATCTCCCTGAGCGCTCTCTCATCCACCACGGAGTCGCAGGTCATCCTGCGGGTCTCCTGGCTGTTGGCGCAGAAATGCTTGATGGAGGTGCCCACGCCCATTGACTGCACGCCCTCGATAAAGCCCGCGGCAAGCTCGCCCGCGAGGACGGGATCCTCTGAGAAATACTCGAAGTTCCTGCCGCAGAGCGGAGATCTCTTCATGTTGACGCCGGGGCCGAGGAGCACGCCGACCTCCTCTTTAAGGCACTTTTTGCCCAGAGCAACGCCCATCTCGTGAAGCAGGTCGGGGTCCCATGAGCAGGCGGTGGTGACTGCGGTGGGGAAGCATATCGACGGCACGCTGCAGGAGAGGCTGGAGCCGGTCTTGTTGTAGTCCTTTTTACGCAGTCCGTGAGGGCCGTCGCAAACCATTATTGACGGAATGCCATACTTTTCCATTCCCTTGAGATGCCAGAAATCCGCTCCGTCGCAGAGAGCTGCCTTATCCTCAAGAGTCATTTGAGCGAGAATTTCCTTTGGGTTTTTCATTGAAGTTCCTCCTTCATGTATCTGAATTATCTTCTTCCAAGCCTAATATATCCGCCGCGCTTGAGCCGTCCAGTTCCCCGGCCTTGCCGAGCTTCTTGCGGATTATCTCGTTGCGCTTATCCGCCTCGTCGAGCGACTTGCCCGCCTCATCTATCTTTTGCCTTGCCTTACGCAGCACCACGCCGAATTTGTCATACTGCACTCTGGCGGCGGCGAGCAGCAGGCGGACTTCGTTTGCCTTCTCGTTTATCGCAACGGCTCTGAAGCCGAGCGAGAGCGAATTGAGCAGCGCCGTTATCGTGGACGGGCCCGCTATCATCACATTGAACTCGCTGCGCAGCTTCTCCGGCACACCCGAGCGGGACGACGCTATCTCGGCGTAAAGCCCCTCGGTGGCGAGATACATTATCGCGAACGGTGTGGTCAGCGGGACGTTTATGTATTTGGATATCGTGCGCGCTTCGTTGACTACCCTGCTCTCAAGAGCCTTCCTTGCGGCCGCGAGAGCCTCGGCGTCCGCGGAATCGGCGGCGGTGCAAAGGCGCACATAATCCTCCATCGGAAATTTTGAATCTATCGGCAGATAGGTCGTCTGCTCGCCGTCGCCCGATGGTATCCTCACGGCGAATTCGACCTTCTCTTTTGAATTCGGCACACAGGTGAAATTCGTCTCATACATACCCGGTATGGTCTGGTCGAGGATCGAGCCGAGCTGTATCTCCGCCCAAGTGCCCCTCGCCTTGACGTTGGTGAGCACTCGGTTGAGGGTCGTGACGTTCGCAGTCACGCCGTTTGAGAGCTCCTTCATCTCGCCGAGCGATTTATAGACGCTCTCAAGCCTGTCGGACACGGTCTTGAACGAGCTGTCGAGCCTCTGCGAGAGGGTCGAGGTCAGCTTCTCGTCGACGGTGACGCGCATCTGCTCGAGCTTTTTCTCATTGCTCTCGCGCATCTTGTCGACTGCCTCGGTCAGCGCCCTGCTCTGCTTCTCATTCTGCTCGATATTGTTGAGCTGCATTGCGCTGAGCGACTCGGCAAGCGACTTCTCTATCCTGCCCTGCCAGCCCGTATTCTCAAGCCTCAGCTTTTCGAGCTTCTCGCTCATCTCGCCGAGCGATTTCGCCGTCTCGGCACGCATATCGCGCTGAGCTTCGCTGCTCTCGCGCCTGCTGCGCTCGAACTCCGCACCGAGAGTCGAGGCAAGGTTATCTATCTTTTCCTCGGCCTTGCCGCTGCCCGCCTTGCCCTGCTTTATAAGCAACACTATCAGCAGCACGATAGCCACGGCGAGCATGGCCGCAATAATATACTCCATATCATACCTCTGTTACTTTGTTTATATAGACTTATTCATAATACCACATACTGATGAAATTAGCAACAGCTTTTTCAGCGAATTTGACCGAAATATTTACGAAATTATGAAATGATTAAGAAAAACCTAAGACAAGCCTAAGACTTGCGAAAGGTCGATTAAGAAGTGATTAAACCCCTTGACCCGAGGCGGCGGGCGGGCTATAATCGGGGCAACGAAGCCGATAACGGCACGAAACGGAGGGAAAAGGAAGACAACGGCAACCGATTTTTTGAGGAGTTTGTAAGCAAAAACAAAAAGAAGAAAAGAGGAATTCACCATGAAAAAACTTATCGCGATCCTGCTTGCGGCAGCCACCCTTGCGGCGGCAAGCGTACCCGCCTTTGCGGAGAATGAGGAAGTCACGCCCGCAGAGCAAAACGCCGTTCAACAGGTCGAGCCTGTCGAAGAAAAAGAGGAAAAAACAGAGGTCGAAACGCCCGCCCTCGCAGAGGAAAAAGCGGAGAAAACCTTGCCTGTCGAGGAAGCGCCCGTTGAACAGCCCACCGAGCAGAAAGCAACCCCTGACGAGCAGCCCGAAACGCCTGAGATAAACTCCGAGGAGATCAAAAATTTCCTTGCCTCCGACGAGGTAAAATCCGCTCTAAGGGAAGCGGGGCTTGACGAGGATGAAATAGAGGACGTGACCGATAACCCCGAAACCGAAATAATTTATATTTCGCAGGAGGAATATGAGCAGATGCGCCGCGACTACGCCAAAACCGCTTTCTCCGGCGCGGCCGACGTTTTCCTTACCGGTGCAAAATATATCCTGCTGATCCCCGCAACGCCGATAATATTCTTCATTCCGTTCGCCGGCCCGCTCATGTGCGGCGTTATCCTGGCGTCGCCCATCGCACTGATCGGCGGTCTCGGCGCCCTCATCGCGTCGCCCGTCGTCGCACTCGTTCTTTACAACAGCTTTAAGCTCGAGCCGCCGTATGAGCTTGAGAAATAAGGCAAAGGAGACTTTATAATGAAGAAATTTATCGCAATTCTGCTCGCTGCGGCAACCCTTGCGGCAACAAGCATACCCGCCTTTGCGGAGAATGAGGAAGTCACGCCTGCGGAGCAAAACGTCGCTCAACAGGTCGAGCCTGTAGAAGAAAAAGAGGAGAAAACAGAGGTCGAAACACCCGCCCCCGCAGAGGAAAAAGCAGAGGAAACCTTGCCTGTCGAGGAAGCGCCGGTTGAGCAGCCCGCCGAGCCTGCCGAGCAGGAAGAAGCAATCCCCGACGAGCAGCCCGAAGCCCCCGAGATAAGCTCCGAGGAGATCAAAAATTTCCTTGCGTCGGACGAGGTAAAATCCGCTCTCAGAGAAGCGGGGCTTGACGAGGATGAAATAGAGGACATGACCGAGAATCCCGAGCTGAAAATAAAATATATCACGCGAGCGGAATACGAGCGGATGCGCATTGATGACGCCATGATAGGCTTCATGTACGGTGTCGAGGAGTTTTCGATAGCCCTTGAAGGCGTTCTCGGGATTTTGGTGTCAACCCCATTATTCCTTGCCTTTCCCATTGCAGGACCTTTTTTGATGATTATTTTCATTGCCGGCGTGATCCCCATTACGGTCGGAGCTTTTGCCGCAGGCGTCGGTCTCACCGTCGCTTCGCCTGTCATAGTGCTTGTTCGCTATATTAACTATGAGCTGCCCGATTACTATGTGGTAGTGAAATGATCCTTCCCCCTCCGTGTTGATATTTTCGGATATTTATGTTAGAATGTTCCGAGAATTCACACGGAGGTTTTTTATTATGATAGGAATTATCGGCGCAATGCACATTGAGGTCGAGACGGTCAAATCTCTTATGGAGAATAAGGTCTCCGAGACCGTCAGCGGCATGGAATTCGTCAGCGGCACTCTGTACGGCAAGGAAGTCGTCGTCGCCGTATGCGGCATAGGCAAGGTCGCCGCTGCAATGTGCGCCCAGACGATGATACTCAAATATTCGCCCGAATGTATCATAAATACAGGCGTCGGCGGCAGCCTTGACCCCGAGCTGCATATCTGCGACGTGGTCATTGCCGAGAGCCTTGTGCAGCACGATATGGATACCTCGCCCCTCGGCGACCCCGTGGGTCTGATATCGGGCATCAATATTGTAAACATACCCTGCGACGGCAGGGTAAAGGCGGCTCTGCTCAAGGCCGCGGAGGCTCTTGACGGAGTTCACACCGCCGCGGGAGTTATCGCCTCGGGCGACCAGTTCATCGCCTCGGCCGAGGCAAAGAAACGCATAGTCGACCGCTTCGGCGCAAGGGTGTGCGAAATGGAGGGCGCCGCGATAGCGCAGGTCTGCTATATCAATTCCGTGCCGTTTGCGATAGTTCGCGCCGTCTCCGACTGCGCCGACGGCAGCTCGCACATGGCTTATGAGGAATTCCTGCCGAACGCCGCCGCGACCGCCGCCCGCCTGATAGAGGGCTTCGTAAGGGTATATTGATTTTATTAAAACCGAACGCTCAGCCTTTTTACTGTATTTTTTTGGATTCGGGCACGATTATTTGTTGACATTGACAGATGTTTCTGTTAAAATGAAGTGAATATATAATGCGGGAGTACACTTTCGCATAACTACAAGGAGGAAATCAAAATGATTGATCAGAAAACCCTGGCGTACATCAATCTTTACGCCGTTCTCGGCACCCTCGAGAATCTTTGCGAGCTTGCTCCCGAAGCGAGCAGCCTGCTGACCAACAAAAAGCCCATTTCGATAGGCTTCGAGGTCAAGGGCGGCCCGAGCGCGACCATCACCTTCGCAAACGGCAGATGCAGAATGGAGCAGGGCTGCACCAAGTGCGACGTTAAGCTCCCGTTCGCTTCCTGCGAAAAATTCAACGGCCTCATCGACGGCACCGTTACCCCCATCCCCTCAAAGGGCTTCCTTCACATAGGCTTCCTGCTCAAGGATTTCACCGCCCTTACCGACCTGCTCAATAAGTACATGAGACCCGAGCCGGCAGATCTTGAGGATCCCGATTTCTTCAGGATCAGCACCACTCTTATGCTCGACACCATAACCGTCGCCATCGCTCAGATAGGCAACAACGACGAGATCGGCAAGTTCTCCGCAGATCACATGGTCGATGGCGAGATCTCCTTCTCCATCAAGGACGGCCCCGCAACCACCATCAGAGTCAAGAACCACAGACTTCTCGGCATCAAAAAACGCTGCGAGAATCCCAGAGCCATCATGGAGTTTGAGTCCATCGAGCTTGCGAGAGACCTCTTTGACGGCAAGGTCAATGCGGTCGCCTGCATCGGCACCGGCGATATCGTCATGAAGGGCATGATCTCAATGCTCGACAACCTTAACAGGATCCTTGACAGAGTAGCTGTCTATTTAGCATAAGGAGGTTTGCGAAATGAGTTTCAAAATAAATAAATATGATAAAAGCACCGAGCTCTTTCAGAGAGCCGCTAAGGTAATCCCCTCCGGTCTTTACGGCCATCAGGGCCCCGCTGAGGGCTGCTGCATCCCCGTATCGGCATATCCCCTCTTCAGCCAGAAGGCTAAGGGCTCCTACTTCTGGGATGTCGACGGCAACAAATTCATCGACTATATGTGTGCTTACGGCCCCAACGTGCTCGGCTACAATGACCCCGACGTTGACGCCGCAGCTCTTGCACAGGCTAAGATAGAGAACTGCGTCACCGCGCCCTCGACCAAGATAATCGAATTCGCGGAGTGCCTTGTCGACACCGTCGCTTCGGCTGACTGGGCTTTCTTCGCAAAGAACGGCGGCGACACCACCACCGCAGCTATCATGACCGCCAGAGCAGCCACCCACAGGAAGAAGATAATCTTCGTCAACGGCTTCTATCACGGCGTCGCTCCCTGGTGCCAGAAGGTCGACTACCCCGGCGTTCTTCCCGAGGATGTCGCCAACAACCTCTATGTTGACTGGAACGATTTTGAAGGCCTCAAGAGAGTAGTTGAGGAGAACGAGGGCGAGATCGCAGCGTTCATCTCCACTCCCTACCTTCACGGCAATTTCATAGACAACGTCCTCCCCGCAGAGGGCTATTGGCAGAAGGTCCGCAAGCTCTGCACCGAGAAGGGCATCGTCCTTATCATCGACGACGTCAGAGCGGGCTTCCGTCTTGATATCGCAGGCTCCGACCACTTCTACGGCTTCGAGGCCGACCTTATCTGCTTCTGCAAGGCTCTTGCAAACGGCTGGAACGTCTCCGCACTCTGCGGTAAAGAGTGGCTCAAGAGCGCTATCAGCGGCCTTTCCTACACCGGCAGCTATTGGATGAGCGCGATCCCCTTCGCGGCAGGTCTCGCCTGTATCGAGAAGATGAAGAAGCTCGACACTCCCAAGATGTTCCGTGAGAACGGCCTCAAGCTGACTAACGGCCTCAAGGCTGCCGCCGAGAATAACGGTTTCCATCTCTCCGTATCCGGCGAGCCCGCCCTTTTCTACCTCATGCTCAAGGACGACGACTCCCTCATGCTCCATCAGGAGTGGATAGCCGAGATAGTCAAGAGAGGCGTATTCATGACCAACCATCACAACCACTTCATGAACGCATCCCTCACCGACGAGGATATCAAGCAGACCATAGACGTTGCGGAGGAAGCCTTCCACGTTCTTCGCAAAAATCACCCCGAGCTCGGTTAATCAACCACGGAATACGGCGGCTCGACCGCTTAATGAAATATAAGCAAGGAGGAACATCATATGGCATTATCAAAGCAGGAATGGCTGGCTCTTGAGAAAAAGGCCTATGAGCTTCGTAACCTCTGCCTCGACACCACCTTCTGGGCGGGAAGCGCCCACATCGGCGGCGGCATGAGCGTTATGGATATGCTCACCATTCTTTACTACAAGTACATGAAGATCGACGTTGCAAACCCCAACTGGGAGGACAGAGACCGTCTTATCCTCAGTAAGGGTCACGCAGGCGTTGCTTACGCAAGCGTTCTCTGCGAGCTCGGCTTCAATGACAAAGAACAGCTCAAGACCTTCAACCTGACCAACTCCAAGATGGGTATCCATCTTGACTCCAACAAGGTCATCGGCGTTGACGCCTCCACCGGCTCACTCGGCCACGGCCTGCCCATCGCAGTCGGCACCGGCCTTGCGGCAAGAGTGCTCGGCAAGGACTATAAGACCTACTGCATCCTCGGCGACGGCGAGTGCGACGAAGGCTCCAACTGGGAGGCAGCCATGTCCGCAGCTCACTTCAAGGTAGATAATGTCATCTCCTTTGTCGACCGCAACAAGTGCATGATCGACGGCAGGACCGAGGACGTTATGTCCCTCGAGCCCTTCGCCGACAAATGGCGCGCATTCGGCTTCATCGTTAAGGAAGTGGACGGCCACAACTTCAACGAGCTCTCCGAAGCTATCGACTTCGCTCTTGAGAATAAGGGCGCTCCCGTCATGATCATCGCCAACACCATCAAAGGCGAAGGTATTGACTTCATGGAGGATAACTATCTCTGGCATTACGGTGCTATTGATGATGAAAAATATGCAAAGGCTAAGGAAAGCCTTGATAAACATTACGCTAAGCGTGTAGCTCGTGCAGAAAAGGAGGGCGTCTGATCATGGCAGGAGGAATGACCTATACCGCCGCTGAGTCCACTCAGTTTGCGACCGCTGAAATTTACGGCAAGGCTCTTTGTGAGCTTGGCGAAAAGCATCCCGAGGTAGTCGCTCTTACCGCCGACCTCGGCAAATCAACCAAGATCGGTCTGTTCGGCGAGAAATTCCCCGACAGATTCTTCAACGTCGGCATCGCTGAGCAGAATATGTTCGGCATGGCAGCCGGCATGGCAAAGGCAGGCCTTGTGCCCTTCCTTTCCACCTTCTCGGTATTCGCTTCTCTCAGAAGCGCCGACCAGCTCCACACCGACATCTGCTATCAGAATGTCAACGCTAAGATAATCGCTACCCATGCGGGCACTTCGTTCGGCCAGGCGGGCTCGACCCACCACGCTATCTGCGACCTCGCAGTTTGCCGCTCCATCCCGAACCTCACCGTTATCTGCCCCGCAGACGGCATCGAGACCTACAACGCAGTCCATGCTGCATATGATAATTTCGGCCCCTACTACATCCGTATAAACAGAGGCTTCGACAGAGTTCTCTATGAGGATTCCGATTACGGCTTCGAGGTCGGCAAGGCAGTCACCGTTCATGAGGGCTCCGACCTTACCATCATCGCTTGCGGCTCCTGCGTGTTCCAGGCTGTCCAGGCTGCCAAGTTCCTTGAGAGCGCGGACGGCCTGAAGATCAGAGTGCTCAACATGCACACCATCAAGCCCATCGACAAGGAAGCCATCATCAAGGCGGTCATGGATACCCGCCGCATAATCACCGTTGAGGATCACAACGTCATCGGCGGTCTCGGCAGCGCAGTCGCCGAGGTCATCGTTGAGGCCGGCAAGGGCTGCGCCTTCAAGCAGCTCGGCATCCCCGACAAGTTCGCCCCCATCGGTCTGCACGAGGATATCATGTCCATGCTCGGCATTGACCAGAACGGCATAGTCGAGTCCGTCCGTGAAGTCATGGGCAAGGACTTCGAGCTTGACGACGACTGGGACGACGAGGCGTGATGCGCCTTTCGACAAATTGCAGAAAGGATTGATATATATGGCTTCAAGAGAAGATATATTAACTAATAAAGTTTTCCTTTGTGCGGTTCTGCCCCTCATCAAGACCATCGCTATGGATGACCCCAAGCTCGCCAAGAAGTTTGAGCACGCTCACGCCGTCATCCAGATCAGCGCCAAGGATCCCGACGCTCCCGCAGGCAAGTACGCGACCCATTTCGTCGTCAACAGCGGCGAGTGGCTCTGCCACACCGACAAGGTCGCCGACAATGCTCATATCGAGCTTTGCTTCAAGAGCGTAGAGGCTATGAACGCATTCTTCAAAGGAAATATCGGCCCCGCTACCCTGCCCTCAATGAAGGGCGTGGCAAAGAAGCCCGCCGTCTTTGCAGCATTCATGATGACGCTGCTCAAGATGTCCTCGCTTCTCACCGCCAAGGAGCCGCCGCAGGATGAGGAGACCAAGAAGCTGCTCGTTAAGTGCTACTTCTATCTGCTCTCGAGCGGCATAAGCACGCTCAACAAGCAGGGTCACGAGGATATCCACAATTGGGCGCTCAAGAGCCCCGACAGAGTCTATGCATGGGCAGTTGACGGCTACCCCGAGATCTCGGCTTATATCCGTATCAAGGCGGGCAAGTCAAAGGCCGGCAGAGGCGTTTATAAGCGCGCTCTTCCCTTCTTCACCATGAGATTCGACTCGCTCGACAGTGCTCTCGGCATCCTCATGGGCACCGCGGATATGCTTGACTACACCAAGGACAGCAAGCTCATCATGGACGGCGCACCCGAATTCGGCGCGCAGATCGGTACTTACATGATGACCGTCGCGGGCTACGCACAGTAAAATATGCTTTTTATGCCGCATTCCGAAAGGGATGCGGCATTTTTTGCGTCCATGCGCCGAATACGGCAAAGAAAATTTTCTCAAACTCTTGTATTTCCGTTCAAAATTATCTATAATGTTTTCATAATAGGATAGTGGGGTATTATGACCTTTCCGAGGCGATACCCGATATGGAAAGGAATGATAAAATGTCCGTTCAGGCAGTCAGAGAATACCTCGCCCGCTTCGGCGTTGACGGCAGAATTCAGGAGTTCACCGAGTCCTCCGCTACGGTCGAGCTGGCGGCGGCGGTGGTCGGCGTTATCCCCGCGAGGATAGCCAAGACCCTCTCGTTTAAGGACGGTGACGGTGCAATGCTCGTGGTCGCCGCAGGCGACGCCAAGGTGGATAACCGCAAATTCAAGGATACCTTCGGCTTCAAGGCAAAAATGCTCTCCGCGGGCGACGAGCTGGAGCTTGTCGGGCACCCCGTCGGCGGTGTTTGCCCCTTTGCGCTGAAGGACGGCGTTAAGGTCTATCTCGATGTCTCGCTTCAGCGGTTCGACACCGTTTTCCCCGCAGCGGGAAGCTCGAGCAGTGCGGTCGAGCTGAGCTGCGACGAGCTTTTTGAATGCTCCGGGGCGGAGAAATGGGTCGACGTCTGCAAATTGCCCGAAGCATAAACCAAATTCGTAACTTTTCGGTCATATTTTATTAATGCAACCCGGCGCATTATATTATATAATATTCAATGGTGGTTCAAGGAGGATTATATGAGCGCAAAACACGTTATATCTTACGATATCGGCACTACCGGAGTCAAAACCTGTCTTTTTGAGATCGACGATACGATAACCCTCAAAAGTGCGGCAATGGAGGGCTACAATCTCTATATTCTGCCCGACGGCGGCGCAGAGCAGGATCCCGACGAATGGTGGAGCGCCATTTGTTCCACGACCGCGACCGTATTTGAGAACTGCAAGGACATAACCCCCGACATGGTCGACGGCATTTCGTTCTGCTCACAGATGCAGGGCCTCGTGCTTGTCGATAAAGAGGGCAAGCCCGTCCACAGAGCGTTCAGCTACATGGATCAGAGGGCGAGGAAGCAGCTCAAGGAGGGCATGGCGAACGGGATCCAGATAGCCGGCGCCAACATTACAAAGCTCATTCCCTCGCTCATAATCACCGGCGCAGTCTCCGCCAGCGTCAAGGACCCCGTCTGGAAATATCGCTGGCTCAGGGACAATGAACCCGAGAATTTCAAGAGAGTCTATAAATGGCTCGATGTCAAGGAATACATAATCAGCCGCATGACGGGCAAATTCGTCATGACGAGGGATTCCGCATTCGGCACCCTGCTCTATGATATCCGCAAGGGTCACGAATGCTGGAGCCCGAAGATCTGCAAGCTGCTCGACGTTGATCCCGCTCACCTTGCCGAGATAGTGGACTGCACGGCGAACGTCGGCGGTCTGACCGCAAAGGCGGCTAAGGAGCTGGGTCTTAAAGAAGGTACCCCCGTATTCGGCGGCGGTGGCGACGCCTCGCTCATAGGCGTGGGCGCAGGCAGCGTAGGCCTCGGCGAAACTCACATCTACTCCGGCACCTCAGGCTGGGTCTCGACCGTCGTTGACGCTTCCGCAATGATAGCCGCCATCACCGGCGCTCAAAAGGATAAATTCAATTATTTTGCCGAGCTGGAAACGGCGGGCAAATGCCTCGAATGGGTCAAGGATCACCTTGCCCTCGACGAGATCGGCATCTTCCTGCAAAAGACTCACGTCGCGGAATCCAAAGAGTCGGTCTACACCAGCCTTTACGATTACCTCTCAAAGATAATCGACGAGACCCCGGCAGGCAGCGGCGGAGTTATCTTCACCCCGTGGCTTCACGGCAATCGCTGCCCGTTTGAGGATCCGAACGCCAGAGGAATGTTCTTCAACGTCAGCCTCGAAACAGGCAAAACCGAGCTCATCCGCTCCGTTATCGAGGGCGTTTGTATGCATCTTCGCTGGTTCCTTGAAACACAGGATAAGAAGATAAAGACCTCTCAGACCGTTCGCTTCGTCGGCGGCGGCGCCCTCTCGGACGTCACCTGCCAGATCCTTGCCGATATCACGGGCAGGACTGTTGAGACGGTCGACAGCCCGCAGAATGTCGGCGCAGTCGGCGCGGCGGTCATAATGGCGGTCGGCCTCGGCGTTATAGGCGACGTTTCCGAGGCGAAGAGGCTTATCCCCGCCAAAAAGACCTTCACCCCCAACACTGCAAATAAAGACATCTACGACCGCAACTATGCAGTCTATAAGATGCTTTACAATAATAACAAAAACGCTTTCAAAGCCCTGAACGGCTGAGACGGCTCAAAGAAAGGATCGGAGAAATGAAAAAGTATTTTGCTCTCATCATCAGCGTTATCGTGATCCTCACCTGCTTCACCGCCTGCAAGCCCAAGCTCAAGGACGGTGTGCTCGTCACCGACGCGGCCGGCAAGGGCTACGCCGCAGTCACTCAGGAGGGCGGCGGAGCTGCCCGTGACGACGCGGGCAACCTTGTGGTGCTCGTCACCGACAAAAACGGCAAAAACGTCAAGGGCGATAACGGCGAATACCAGACCGACGCCATCGCGCTCGACCATGCGGTCGTCATCGGCAACCGCATTGAATGCCCCAACTACTCGATAGCTATCCCGAGCGGCTGGAGCGACAGCATGAGCTACAGCGACCTCATCCTCAAGAAGGATAACTCCGAGGATCAGATAAAGCTCATGAGCTCAAGCGGCAAGAAGCTCTCCGCGGTAATGCAGGATACCTCAAAGCTCATCGACGCTGTCAAGTCAAAGTTCAGCGACTGCGTATACACCAATAAGCAGATCACCGTCAACGGCGGCGAGGCCACGCTTATCTCGGTATATGTACCCAACAACAGCTCAGGCACCGCCACTTACATCGGCTATATCTTCTATGAGCATGGCGGCACGGTCTACACCTGCATGATAACCTCAGACAGCGACATGGGCGCACGCCTCGACGATGTGATCGCCATACTTGACACTATCGAATACAGATAATTATTCCGGAGGAGAAAAGATATGTTATTTACACAGGATATCGGCATAGATTTAGGCACGGCGAACACCCTCGTATTCGCAAGAGGCAAGGGCATCGTCATCAGAGAGCCGTCGGTCGTTGCGGTCGATCAGAAGAGCAACCCGCCCAGAGTGGTCGCCGTCGGCACCGAGGCAAAGGAAATGATAGGCAGAACTCCCGGCTCGATCATCGCGGTGCGCCCCCTCAAGGACGGCGTTATAGCGGATTTCGAAATAACCGCAGAGATGATAGAATCCTTCATCAAGCGCACCACCAAGCGCAGACCCTTCTCAAGGATCAGAGTGCTCATCTGCATCCCCTCGGGCGTCACCGAGGTTGAGCGCAAGGCTGTCCACGACGCCGCAAAGAGCGCAGGCGCCAACTACATCAGCCTTATCGAGGAGCCCATGGCGGCGGCTATCGGCGCGGGTCTCCCCGTCAGCGAAGCGACCGGCAGCATGGTCGTCGATATCGGCGGCGGCACCTCCGAGGTGGCTGTTATATCGCTTGGCGGCGTTGTCACGGCGAATTCCTGCCGTGTTGCGGGCGACAATTTTGATGAGTCCATCATCTCCTACATCAAGAAGAAATATAACCTCCTTATCGGTGAGAGAACCGCTGAGGATATCAAGATAAAGATCGGCTCCGCCTTCCCTTATGACGGCGAGGGCACGATGAATATCAAGGGCAGAAACCTCATGGACGGCCTGCCGAAGAATGTTGATGTCACCTCCGAGGAGATAAGGGAGGCAATGGCCGACCCCGTATCCCAGATAGTTGACGCCGTTAAGTCCACGCTTGAAAAGACTCCCCCCGAGCTTGCCGCCGATATCATCGACCACGGCATCATGCTCACGGGCGGCGGCGCTCTGCTCAGAGGCCTCGACAGGCTCATCTCCGCGGAGACCAAGATCCCCGTCCTCGTGGCGGAGAATCCCCTCGATTGCGTTGTTGACGGCACGGGCATCTGCCTTGATAACGACAACCTCAACGTGATCAGCAATAAGAAGTACATCTAAGTATCTAATCGGATTAAGGAGCTATATTGATGATTCGCTTTTTGAAGAGCACGGCATTTAAAATATTCGCAGGTGTCGTCGCCGCATTGCTTGTGGGGTCGATATTTGCCGTCGCCTCAAGAAGCGGCTCATCACCGCTCACGAGCGTTACGAGCGTAGTATTCGGCCCCGTTTCACGCCTTGCGTCCTATGTGGCGTCCGAGGTGTCGAAGCTGCCGATATCGTTCCGCTCAAGCTCCACCCTCTCCAAGGAGATAACCGACCTTGAGGAGCAGGTGGATTCGCTCAGAGAGCAGCTCGTCGACTACGAGCAGGCAAAGTATAAGAATGAATTCTATCAGGAATTCCTCGGGCTTAAAGAGGAGCACAGCGACTATGTGTTCGCCGAGGCAGCCGTTATCGGCAGGGACGCTGCAGGCAGATTCGGCACGGTGACCCTCAACAAAGGCTCGATAAACGATATCAGGGTCAACGACCCTGTTATCTACGGCGAATACCTTGTCGGCGTGGTCGCCTCGGTCACCCCCACGCAGTGCACCGTTAATACCATTCTGAATCCGAATGTCAATGTCAGCGCCTATGAGGTCAGGACGAGGGATCTCGGCTTCGTGACCTCGACCGTCGAGCTTGCCGAGCAGGGGCGCTGCCATATGCCGGGTCTCCCCGCCTCCACCTCCGTCACGGCGGGCGGCATCGTCTGCACCTCGGGCGTTGGCGGCATTTTCCCGAGGGATCTTATAATCGGCACTATAGTTGACGTCGTGGACGGCACGGTGGATATCTCCGCCAGCGCCGTTATCGAGCCGGGCATTGATATCTCAAAGCTCACCGACGTCTTTATCATCACTTCATTTGACGGTCAGGCGCAGTGATGCGCCGCCGTCCCCGCTTTTTTATATGACTATTGAAGCTCAACGCAAAAAGTTGATAATCCGCAGGGTTATACTCGCCCTGATAATATTAACGCTGTCAGTTATGCAAAATACCGACGGCTTTTTTCCGCAGATATTCGGCGTGCGCGCGCTGCTGCTGATACCCGCCGTTGTTTGTACGGCAATGTTTGAGCGCGACATAGTCGGGATGCTTTTCGGGCTTTTTGCGGGTATGCTGTGGGATATCACGGCCTCCGGCAACAATTTCAACGCCCTCTACCTGCTGGCGGTCGGCTTTATCTGCGGCACGCTCATCAACACCGTGATGCGTAACAACGTGGTCACGGCGTCCCTCCTCTCGGTGGGATTCATCATCATCTACAGCCTCGGCTATTGGCTGTTTCACTATGTATTCGCTTCGATCGACGGGGCGGCTCACGTGCTCGTGCGCTACTATCTCCCCGGCATCCTCTACACGGCGATATTAGTGCCGATAATCTTTATCATCGTGCGAGCCGTAGAGAAAAAATACTCAATTGAGCAATAATCAAAGGAGGTGCAGATATGCACGCAAAAATGACTCGCGGCAGGCAGATAGCGGCTATCTGCGTTATCCTTTTTTTCTTTATGGTGTTTGCCGTTGACCTTATCAATCTTCAGATCGTCAAGGGCGACGAATACGACGCCGCCAGCTCCGCAGTCTCCGCCAAGACGGCTCCCATCTCCGCCGCAAGGGGCGAGATAGTCGACTGCGACGGCAAGCCCCTCGTCTACAACAGTCAGGGCTATTCTATAGTCTTTGACTACGCATATTTCCCTCCCGCCTCCGAGCAGGAGACTCGCAACGAGATAATCCTCAGCCTCATCAAGCTCTTTGAGAGCAAGGGGCTTGAATGGATAGATAACCTGCCGCTCGTTTTTGACGCGGACGGCAATATCGCTTTTAAGGAGGACAGCGACGCCCTCATCAAGGAGATGAAGAGCGCCGATATGCTGAACCTCAACGAATACGCCTCGGCACAAAACTGCTTTGACGCCCTTGTCAGCAGGTACAAGCTCTCGGCTTACTCCGAGCAGGATGCCCGCAAGATAGCCTCCGTCTGCTACGAGATGAAGCGCATATATTTCAGCATCAGCACGCCTTACACCTTCGCCGCGGACGTGCCCGACGACGTGGTGTCACTTATCAAGGAAAACAGCGGCTTCTATAAGGGCGTTGACGTTGAGGTCATCCCCGTGCGGCAGTATACCGACGGCACTATAGCCCCGCATATTCTCGGCAGGGTCGGCGCTATCGACGCCGAGGAATACCGGGAGAAAAAGGCCGACGGCTATAAAATGACCGATATGATAGGCAAGAGCGGCATCGAGGCCGCCATGGAGGAATATCTCAAGGGTACTGACGGCGAAAAGACCGTCTACACCGACAACGACGGCAATAAGCACACCGAGGTGACCATCGAGCCGCAGCACGGCAACACCGTGGTGCTCACCATTAACTCGGGGCTTCAAAAGGTCGCTCAGGATGCGCTGCAAAAGGCTTTGCAGGATTATTCGGGCAAAAAGGGCAATGTCGTGCCCGACGCGGGCGCAGTTGTAGTGCTCAGCTGCAAGGATTCCTCTATCCTCGCCTCGGCCACTTACCCGACCTACGATATCTCGACCTACGCCGATAACGCGGAGGCTCTCAACAAGGCCTCCGGCGCCCCGCTTTGGAACAGAGCGTTGCTCTCGACCTACGCCACAGGCTCCACGATGAAGCCCTCGGTCGCAGTCGCCGCCCTCGAGGAGGGTATAATCGACGAAACGACCACCGTCTACTGCTCCGGCTCATATGAATACCTCGGCCAGCACTTCAAGTGCGAGCAGCATCATATAACCCGCTTTGTCAACGTCGTCAACGCAATCAACGAATCCTGCAACACCTTCTTCTATGAGGTCGGCAGGATGCTCGGCATTGAGAAGATGAACGAATACAGGACTCTGTTCGGCCTCGGCTCAAAGACCGGCTGCGAGCTGGGCGAAGCGACGGGAGTGCTCGACAGCCCCGAATACAGGGCATCGCTCAATCAAAAGTGGCTGCCCGGCTACACCGTCCAGTCCGCAATAGGTCAGGCGGGCAACCTTTTCTCCCCCATCCAGCTTGCGAATTACTGCGCCACGATAGCGAACGGCGGCACGAGATACAAAACTCACTTCGTTAAGAGCATCAAGAGCCACGATTATTCGCAGACCGTGCTCGAGACCGAGCCTGAGGTAGTCTGCGAGACGGGTATTTCTCAGAAAACTCTTGATATTGTAAAGAGCGGTATGCTCAAGGTCGGCACGGTCGGCTACTGTAAGGAATACTTCAAAAATCTCCCCGTAAAGGTCGCTGCAAAGACGGGTACTTCTCAGGAATACCGTCAGATAGGCGGCGACTCCGTCAAGATAAACAACGGCTTCCTCATCGCCTTTGCCCCTTATGAGAACCCCGAGATAGCGGTCGCGGTGGTCGGCGAGGGCATGACCTCGGGCGTATTCGTCGCCCCCGTCGTCGCTGCGGTAGTCGATTATTATTTCGGCCAGAGCGGCTCAACAGAAGCGGCTCAGCCCGAAAACTCACTTCTCCCCTGATTTTATTTGAAAGGAGCGCTCACTGTGGCTGAAATCATCCTCGTTGCCTCCGGCAAAGGCGGCTCGGGCAAATCGACCTTCACCGTCGGCGTTTCAAAGGCTCTCGCCTCCTGCGGCAAAAGAGTGCTTGCGATAGACTGCGATATCGGCCTGCGCTCGCTCGACCTGCTGCTCGGCGTCTCCGAGAGCGTGGTGTTTGACTGGGGCGATCTGCTCGAGTGCAGGTGCTCCGCCGAGCAGGCGCTCATCAAGGGCAGCGTTGACCTGCTCGCCGCTCCCCGCGCCTACGGCGACGGCTTCACCGACGAGGGCTTTCGTCAAATGGTCGCGGGCTTTGATAATAACTACGATTTCATCTTCCTCGACTCCCCCGCGGGCATCGACAGGGGCTTCACCCTCGCCGCAAGCGGCGCAAGGCGCGCCGTGGTGGTCACAACACCCGACAGTGTCTGCGTCAGGAGCTGCAACCGCGCCTTCTGCGAGCTGGACAGGCTCGGCATAGCCGACGTGCGCCTTATCATAAATATGTTTGAGGTCAAGCCCGTCTGCAAGCGCAGGCTGCTTAACATAGACCAATGCATCGACGAGACGGGAGTTCAGCTCCTCGGCATAGTCCCGAGGGATATAAGCCTCGGCTTCTGCTCCGTTACGGGCGACGCCCCCGGCGAATTTTCGCCCTCAACGCTCGCATTTCAGCGCATTGCGAAGCGCCTTTGCGGGCAAAAAGCCCCGCTCATCTGCGAATGAAAGGTTAAAACCATGGAGAATTCAACCATCGCCGCCGTTGCGACTCCGAATGCGCCCGGCGGCATAGGAATAGTCAGAATATCGGGCAGCCGAGCCATTGAGACGGCTGCCGCTGTTTTTACGCCCATCGGCGGCTCGCCGCTGACCGAATGCAAGGGCTATCACGCCCGATTCGGCACGGTCCACGACGGCGAAGAGCGGCTCGACGAGGCCGTATGCCTCGTTTTCAGAGCGCCGAGAAGCTACACGGGCGAGGATGTGGTCGAAATTTCGTGCCACGGCGGCATTTATATCACGAAACGAGTGCTGCGAGCCGTGCTGAACGCAGGCGCAGTTCCCGCCGAGGCGGGCGAATTCACAAAAAGAGCTTTTCTTAACGGCAAAATAGACCTTGCGGGCAGTGAGAGCGTCATGGCGCTCATCAGCGCCTCGGGCAAGCAGGCGGCGAGCGCCGCTCTGAACACCCTTGAGGGCAGGCTGAGCGGCGAGATACGCTCCTGCGCCGACAAGCTCACCGCCGTTTGCGCCTCACTCGCCGCATGGGTCGATTACCCCGACGACGATATCGAGGAGATAGGCGGCGGAGAAATGCTCCCCGTTTTTAAGGATGTCAAGGCCGCTCTTGAAGCGATAGTGCGCCGCTACGACTGCGGCAGGGCGGTAACGGACGGAGTTGACGCCGTTATCGTCGGCAAGCCGAACGTCGGCAAATCAACGCTGATGAATATGCTCTCTGGCTTCGAGCGCTCGATAGTAACCGACGTTGCGGGCACTACCCGCGACGTGGTCGAGGAGCGGATAGTCCTCGGCGACATCCTGCTCAGGGTCGCCGACACCGCGGGAATACACGACACTGAGAATAAAATCGAGAATATAGGCGTTGACCTCGCCAAGCGCCGCCTTGAGCGGGCGGAGCTGGTGCTCGCCGTATTCGACGGCAGCTCCCCCCTCACCGAGGAGGACACCGAGATAATCGCCTGCTGCCGTGACAAGCGCAGGGTGGCGGTGCTCAACAAGGCCGACCTATCCCCGCAGGCGGATATCGACCTCATTCGCAGTGAATTCCCCGAGACGGTGGTGCTCAGCGCCTCTCAGGGCAGCGGAGCGGAGGAGCTTGAAAAGGCGGTCGCGCGGGTGCTCTCGACCGACGCCTTTGACCCGAACGCCGCCTGCCTGACGAGCGAAAGGCAGCGAAGCTGCTGCGTGAGAGCTATTGACGACTTGAGCCAGGCCGTCGCCGCCCTTGAGAGCGGCGTGACCCTCGACGCCGTGAATGTCTGCGCAGAGTGCGCCGTCGGCTCGCTACTGGAGTTGACGGGCGAAAAAGCCACCGACGCCGTGGTCGACGAGGTCTTCTCCCGCTTCTGCGTGGGTAAATAGTAAATTCCTATAAATACGCAAAAGACTGTAACAGCATTTTTCTGCTACAGTCTTTTTATATATGCTATTTTGCATTCGGGTCGTCCGTCAGTCCGAGGATATAGTCTGATGAAACATTGTAGAACTTACATAGGGTTATCAGGCTCTCGATAGGCAAACCGCGTTTTTTGTTTTCATACATTCCGTATGCCTGCTTCGTTATTTTTAAAACATTTGCGACATCTTCCTGCTTCAAATCATTATCCACACGCAAGTCATACAGCCGTTTAGTATAGTCCATAACAGAAATCCTCCTGTTATTGATTATAAACAAAATGTTTACGTTTCCTCTTGACAGTAAACAAATTGTTTGCTATAATCGAGGTAAACAATTTGTTTATCAGAAATATTACACATTACTGACACAACAGATGGTCAGGAGGATGCAAAATGACCTACGCCGAGGCTTATAGCTATGTATACGACAAAAAATCATATTTCCCGAGTGATAAACTTGATGACTTAATGGAAATGCTCATGGATTGCGATGATGATGCATTCAAAGAAATCAAAAAGGCTCACTTTCAAAGCCCTGTATTAATTACACTTTTATCCATTGTACTCGGCATATACGGCGTTGATCGCTTCGTGGTCGGCGATTATAAGTTGGGTCTTTTTAAGTTGTTTACAGGCGGCGGTTTTCTGGCAATGTGGCTTGTTGATATCTTCAAAATCGGTAAGGACGTTCAAGACTATAATTATATAAAAATCTGTCAAATGTCGCTTCCGTCAATGGAAGCTGTTTTAAGAGATTTTCGCCGTAAATAATGGAGGTGCAGGTAATGACATTAGACCGACTTGATCGAAATGACGCCATGGATGTCATGAAAATGTTCTATGAGTTGGAGGAGCAGGTATTAATTAGAGAAGATAATATCCGCACAATGCGATATTATCTAAGAAATTATCATCCGAAAAAAACAAAATTCGGCTCCGCCGCATATGTCCTTTATTTCTATCTCTGTAATGTGTTTTTCACTCTTTCTTTTCTCGGTATAATCGTGGTCTTACTCGCTATATATATGTCGGGGTTAAGTGAAAACGGGATACTGATCGGCGCTATAGGCGCAGCGCTCGCTGTAGCGGATATTATTATTTTTCTCTTAGCCAAAAATCATTTGAAGAAAAAGAAGAAAGAAAAGTTCATTGAGCAAAACAAAGGCGAATATGAATATTGGACCGGTTCATTAAATAACGATATTAAAGAGCTGAACACTCTTAAACCCGCAATTGAAGATGAATACAACAAATTTAACATTGCACCGGAGTACAGGAACGCATATGCAATGCAGTCCCTCTATGATATCCTTTCTCATCGCTCAACTATGAGTGTGGCCGATGCGATGGAAAAATTTGACGAGGACGAGCGTACCCGCATGGTCGCCGCAGCTCATCGTGAAGCCGGTGCAAAGGTTGCAAACGCTGTTGCGGAGGAAGCAGAGAAAACACGCATGACCTTGGATGCAAATTCGCGCAAAGAGCAGGAAATAAACAACGCTATTTTAGGCAGGCTCAACGATTTTTACTTCTATCGCTGAAGTCTTCTCCCGCTTCTGCGTGGGTAAATAGTAAATTTTGGTCAATACTATAAAGGACGGTGCGCCGTTTGGCATACCGCCCTTTTTGCATCTTGATTTTTCTGACGATATCTGTTAAAATGGTAAAAAATTCTTGAGGAGGATAACAAATGAAGAAACCCCTTTCAAGGGCGCTTGCCCTGCTTTTTGCGGCAATTTTAGCTTTCTCCTGCATTCTCCCCTGCACCGCCGCTTTTATTGATGATGATATCGCTCTGCTTGCCGAGAGCGGCGAAGGCGAATCTGTCGACCCTGAGAACCCGGAAACCCCCGATCAGCCTAAGCCCCCCGCCGCCGAGCCGAAGCTCGAGGTCACCTCTGAGAGCCTCTCGGTCTTTGTCGGCAAGAAGCTCCAGCTCACCGCGACCGTCACCGGCGTTGACGCGCAGCCTAAGATCGAGTGGTACACCATGGACGGCAACATCGCCTCAGTCGACCAAAACGGCCTTGTTTCCACAAAAAAGACCGGCAGAGTTGAGATAGTCGCTAAGACCACCGTCAACGGCAAGGAGCTGAGCGACGGCTTCATCGTGAACGTCGTCACCCGCAGCAATCCCGTCAAGAATCTGCTTGAAAAGAAGCAGGTGCTCAGCTACAAATACAGCTACACCGACGACTACTATTACACCAACGACAAGAACTGCTGGCAGCATAACTTCGGCTTCGCCAAATTCTACGACATCGTCGCCCCATATGTGCTGCTCGAATACGACTATGTGCGGGTTTACTTCACTTACAACAACAAGGACTGGATGATCCAGATGTGGAAGGGTCAGTACGGTCTGCTCTTCTTCGGCAGCGAAATGGGCATATATCGCAAGGATTCCTCCGACAAGGCACCCGGCCTCTTCACCTTCTACGGCTGCCCGAATGAGGACGAATGGATAAAGATGGAGATGACCCTCTATCACGACGAAACGGGCAACGGCAACTATGTGCGCCAGCTCACAAGAGACTACGGCGACTATTGGTGGTGCACCGGCTTCAAGCCCGGTCACCTGCGCCGTGAAGAGCCCGCCAAGGAGCTTAGAATGACCGGCCGCCTGACTCTCAAGAATCAGGAAATGACCGATCTCTTCATCGAGGGTCTCAAGAAATGCGGCTTTAAGCAGACCGAAAATGCCGAAAAGATAGGTCTTGACCAGTTTCACGTGGACGGCACGGATATCCGCCTTTGCTGGCAGAATATCTCCGACGCCGAGAACACCATGCCCATCAAGATAACCGCGGGCGCAATGATAGCGGTCAGCATCCTCTCCTTCTTCCTGCTCATCATGGTGATGTTCGGCATGTTTGCAATGCTTGCGTTCATCTTCTTCATCTGATAAACAACCGATAAAAAAACGGAGCTATGACTTTCGCCATAGCTCCGTTTTGTTGTTTATTGATTATTTGTAAAGCGGGCCGTAGTTCTCGCAGGCTCTGAAATCAGCGCCCTCGAGATCCTTGGTGCCGAATGCGCCCCAGCAAGCGGGACGGAATATCTTCTCCTCGGGCACGTTGTGCATTGCGACGGGTATTCTCAGCATGGAAGCCATGGTGATGATATCCGCGCCGATGTGGCCGTAGGAGATAGCGCCGTGGTTTGCGCCCCAGTTATTCATCATGTCGTATGCCGACTTGAATGCAAGGGAGCTACCGTCGCATCTGGGAGCGAACCAGGTGCAGGGCCAGGTGTAGTCGGTTCTCTTCCAGAGAATGTCGGAGACCTCGTCGGGCAGGTTGACAGTCCAGCCCTCTGCTATCTGAAGAACGGGGCCGAGGCCCTTGACGATATTGAGACGGATCATCGTAGCGGGCATCTGAGCTCTGGTCAGGAAGCGGGAGGAGAATCCACCGCCTCTGAAGTAGCCGTTATCCGCTGCGTTCCAGGTGGTGGCGGCAAGCATCTTCTCGATGTCGCCGTCGGTCACGTCATACCAGGGCTTGATAACGCCGTTGCCGTCTGCGTCCTTGATCTCGCCGCAAGCGTCGAGGCAGCAAGCGCCGGAATTGATCAGGTGGATAAATCCGCCCGCATCCTTTGCAACGCCCTCGATATCATAGCCGGTGACTCTCTTGACGGAGTCCGCGCTCCAATAGGTGCGCACGTCGGCGAACATCTGAGGTCTGTTGGTGAGCAGCTTCATAAAGAGCATACCGATGCCGTTGAGGGTATCGTTCTCGGTGGCGAGGACATAAGGCTCTCTTGCGCCGTTCCAGTCAAACGAAGTGTTGAGCATAGCCTCGGCAAAGTCGGCGTTGGGATAGAAATCCGTCCACTGACGCTGACCCTGGAAGCCCGCGACGATGGCGTTGTGGCCGACCATCTCCTCCTCACGACCCTCGGGCAGCTTGCTGTTGCCGTTCATGAGATCCTTGATGATGCACATCATCTTGACGGTGAATTCCCAATCCTTTTCCTTCTGCTCGTCGCTCTTTCTGACGAATTCGGGGTTCTTGTCGAAGCCCTCTTTGCACTTCTCCTTAGTCCACTTGAGTGCCTTTTGGAATTCCTCCTCGTCATAGATGCCCTCGGTCATCCTGCGGATGATCTCGACCTCGTCGACGGACTCAACTCTCATGCCGAGGTATTCCTCGATGAATTCAGGGTTGATGGTGGAGCCTGCGATGCCCATACAGATGGAGCCTATCTGGAGATAGGATTTGCCTCTCATCGTGGCGGCAGCGACAGCGGCTCTGGCGAAGCGGAGCAGCTTCTCCTTAACGTCGGCGGGCATATTCATGTCGTCGGCGTCAAGCACATCTTTGCCGTAGATGCCGAATGCGGGCAGACCCTTCTGAGCGTGGGCTGCGAGCACGCTTGCAAGATAAACGGCGCCGGGTCTCTCGGTAGCGTTGAAGCCCCAAACGCCCTTGATGGTGTTCTTATCCATATCCATCGTCTCGGAGCCGTAGCACCAGCAGGGAGTGACGGAAAGAGTGATATCCACGCCCTCTTTTTTGAACTGAGCGGCGCAGGCGGCTGCCTCAGCAACTCTGCCGATGGTGGTGTCGGAGATAACGACCTTGACGGGCTCGCCGTTTGAGTATCTGATATTCTCCTCAAAGAGCTTCTTGGCCGCAAGAGCCATGCCCATGGTCTGCTCCTCGAGCGACTGACGAACACCCAGAGGGCCTCTCCTCGCATCAATGATGGGGCGAATGCCTATCACAGGGTAATCGCCGATAAGTCTGCTTTTTGCCATGATTTTTTCTTCCTTTCTGTGTATTGTAGGGTTAGTTTATTTTTTACTTAATAGCGTTCCTCACGCCTCCCTCTGACGAGGGAGGTGGCTTTGCGTAAGCAAAGACGGAGGGAGAGAAAAGATAAACAACCAAATCTTTGCCGAAAACCGCAAAGCGGTCTCTCCCTCAACCCTTCGGGCAGCTCCCTCGTCAGAGGGAGCCGAGAAACTATTCGGCAATGATCTGATTTACAACGCTGTTGATGTGATCGCATATTTCCGCAAAATTATCGTCTATTTCATTATTGGGAATACGCAAAACAATCAGGTTCAAGTTTTCAAGCCGCTCCGTGCGAATCCTGTCATTAATTGCTTCGTTTCTATTATAGTGCTGCGAACCGTCAAGTTCAATAACAAGTCCCGCTTTTGCGAAGTGTTTTTGCCAAAGGAATATTTGATTTGCTGTACGGTCTCATATCTGCACACTCCTCGGCAAACCATTCTCTTTTCGGCTTTTTCTCACTTCACAACCTTTAAGAATCTCTCATAGGCGGTCGACCATGAGGCGGGGTCATGGGGGAGATATTCGGCGGTGTTTTCGCTGTTGCGGACTATGCGCCTTGCCTCGGCGATGCTGTCGATCGCGCCGCCGGCGATGAGCTGCACGGCGATATTGCCGAGCACGGTCGCCTCGATGGGGCCTGCGACGACCTTGCGGTCACAGGAGGAGGCGGTCATCGAGCAGAGCAGCGTATCCTTGACGCCGCCGCCGATAACATGTATGGCGGGGTAGGTCTTGCCCGTGCAGTCCTCGAGCTTTTCAAGGGTCAGGCGATACTTCATTGCAAGGCTCTCATAGATGCAACGCATTATCTCGCCCACGCTCTCGGGGACGGGCTGGCCTGTCTTACGGCAGAATTCCCTTACCCTGCCCGGGATATCGCCGTGCGGGACGAATTCGGGGGCGTCGGGGTCGATGAAACACTTGAAAGGCTCCGCGGCGAGGGCGAGCTTCTCAAGGTCGGCGTAGGAATAATCGCTGCCGTTTCTGTTCCAATGGCGGCGGCTCTCCTGAATGAGCCACAGCCCGATTATATTCTTGAGGAAGCCGACGCTGCCGCCGTAGCCGCCCTCGTTGGTGACGTTCATGGCGAGCGACTTCTCGTTGACTATCGGGGCTTCAAGCTCCGTGCCGAAGAGCGACCATGTGCCGCTCGAGAGGAAGGCGAAGTCGCCGCTCTCGCAAGGGACAGCGGTTATCGCGCTCTGAGTATCGTGGCCGCAGACGCTGATGACCTTGGCGGCGGGCACTCCGCACTCGTCGCAGATATCCTCGCGCAGCGTGCCGAGCACCGAGCCAGAGGGCTTGATCTCACACAGCAGGCGTGACGGAATGCCGAGCCTGTCGAGCAGACCCGTCGCCCACGTCTTGGTGGCGATATCCACCATCTGCGAGGTCGTGGCTATCGAATATTCGGTGGTCATATTGCCCGTGAGCATATAGCCGAAAAGGTCGGGCATAAAGAGCAGCCTATCCGCCCTTTCAAGGATATGCGGGCGGTATTTTTTGAGCGCATAGAGCTGATAAACGGTGTTAAGCTCCATGAACTGAATGCCCGTGGTGCGGTAGAATTCATCATTCGGCACGATCGCGGCGCATTCCTCGATAAGCCCCTTGGTGCGCTCGTCGCGGTAATGCACGGGGTTCTCGAGCAGGCAGCCGAATTCGTCAATGAGGCCGAAATCAACGCCCCATGTGTCGATCCCTATGCTGTCGAAGGAGCCGAGCTGCTTCGCCTTGACGATGCCCTGCTTTATCTCGTGGAAGAGGCGCAGCACATCCCAATAGACCGTGCCGCCGACCCTGACGGGGTCGTTGGAGAAGCGGTGGACTTCATTCAGCGTTATCTTTTCGCCGTCAAACGAGCCGACTATGGCTCGGCCGCTCGACGCGCCGAAATCTATCGCAAGAACTCTCTTTTCACTCATTGAATAACAACGCCCTTTTTAAGAATAATGTTGGCATATATCGCGGTTTCGCCCGTGGCGACGACGGCATATGCCTTCTTTGCGCGCTCATAAAAAGCGAATCTCTCGACCAGCTCAAACTCCTTGTCGCCCTCGTTGGCGGTGACGGTGGCTTTGTATGCCGACCATATCGGCGGGCAGTTGTCGGGGTCGCCGTTATCCATCAGGGCAACGGGGGCCTCAACATAGGTATCGAGCGGCATGAGCTTGAGGATAGCGTCGAGGATCTCGTCAACGCCGTGGCCGTCAAGGCGCACAAGGCGCTGAGCTATCGAAGCGGCGGGGAAATTGCCGTCGCCGATAACTATCTCGTCGCCGTGACCCATCTCCATAAGGATCTTGAGCAGCTCGGGGGAAATGATAGGTGAAATGTTTTTAAGCATATTTTATTTTCCTTTCTGAGATTATATAGTTGAGTACATACCGTACATTTTGCTGTAAACTCCGCCTTTTTTCATCAGCTCGTCGTGCGTGCCCTTCTCGGCCACGCCGTCCTCGGTAAGCACGACTATCTCGTCGGCGTTGCGCACCGTGGTGAGCCTGTGGGCGATGGTGAGGGTAGTCCTGCCCTCGGCAAGGCGCTCGAGCGACTGCTGCACGAGCCTCTCGCTCTCATTATCAAGCGCCGAGGTCGCTTCGTCAAGCAGCAGCACGGGCGGATTCTTGAGGAACACCCTTGCGATAGATATTCTCTGCTTCTGACCGCCGGAGAGCTTCAGGCCGCGCTCGCCGATATATGTATCGTAGCCGTTCGGCAGTGCGCTGATGAAGTCGTGCGCCCCCGCCTGCCTGCAAGCGGTTATCATCTCCTCCTCGGTAGCGTCGGGCTTGCCGTAGATGAGGTTATCCCTTATCGTGCCCGAGAAGAGATAGACATCCTGCGCCACAACGCCGATATTCTTCCGCAGCGAATGGAGAGTGATATCCTTGATATTCATGCCGTCAAGCAGTATCTCGCCGCTGTCCGGCTCATAAAATCTCGGTATGAGGTTGCAAAGCGTGGTCTTGCCGCCGCCGGAGGGGCCGACAAGCGCCAGATTCTCGCCCGCCTTCAGATGCAGATCAAGCCCGCTGAGTATCTTTTTCTCGCCCTTGACATAGCTGAAGGTGACGTCTCTGAACTCGATATCGCCCTTTGCTTTGCCTATCTCGACCGCGTTCTCGCTGTCGGTGATGTCGGGCTGCACATCCATTATCTCACGGAAGCGCTCGATGCCCGTAATGCCTCGGCTGAACTGCTCGCTGAAATCAACTATCGTCCTTATCGAGCCGAGCAGGGTCGAGACGAGCAGCAGGCTTGCGGCGAAGTCGCCGGGAGTTATCTCGCCGAGGTGCATGAAGTATGCGCCGACGCCGACCACGGCGATATACATGATGCCGTCGATGAGCGTGACCATCGAGTGGAAGGACGACATATACTTATGCGCCGTATTCTTGACCGATACATACTCGGCGCAGCCCTCGAGGAATTTCTCACGCTCGGTCTCCTCATTGGTAAAGGAACGCACTACCCGCACGCCGAGCAGGCTGTCCTCCAGCCTTGCGTTTATCTCGCCGACCTGGTGGCGGCTGCGGCGGAAGGCGTCGCGCATCCTGCCCCTCGACTTCTTGGTGAGTATCACCATGAACGGCATGAGGATGAATACGCAAAGGGCAAGGCGGTAATCCATCGTGGTGAAAATATAGAAGCTCGCAAAGAATTTGACAACGGTGGTGAATATCATCTCCGGGAAATGATGCGCCCACTCCGCAACGTCAAACAGGTCGGAGGTCATGCGGCTCATAAGCTGGCCGACCTTGGTGTTGTCAAAGAAATTGAACGAGAGCGTTTGCAGGTGGTCAAACATATCCGCCCGCATCTTATTCTCGATCTTAACGCCCATTACATGACCGTAATAGGATTTAATATATTCCGTTAAGCAGCCTATTCCCCGCAAGACTATGTAGAAAAGGCAGACCTTGACTATCTTTTGCAGCGTCAGTGCCGCAAGGCTGCTCGTGGCGGTGTTTGTTATCTCACGCACTATGAGCGGCAGGACTATCTCGCACGCCGCGGAGAACGCCGTGCACAGCAGCACCATCGTGAGCGTGGGGATATGCTCCTTGAGATACGGAAAAAAGCCTTTGATAAGCTCGATATTCTCTTTGAGCGAATTTTTGCGCCGTTTCTCTTCGGGCGGCTCGGGCGGCTGCGGTCTCATGGCAGTTCCTCTCTGTTTTAAAATAATTATATATATTTATATTATCTAACAAAAGGCGCAATTTGTAAAGCGATTTTAAAAAATTTAACAAAAACCAGGCATAAAAAAGCCGCACGCCGAAGCGTGCGACCTAAAAAGCTCTTATCAGAAGTTTATAACGCCGAGATGCTCGAGAAGTATCTTGAGACCGATGAGGATGAGTATCACACCGCCCGCAAGCTCCGCCTTTGACTTGCATTTTGCGCCGAAAGCATTGCCGACCTTGATGCCGGCGGCGGAGATGACGAAGGTGATCACACCGATAAATGACACGGCGGCGGCGATATTCACGCCCGGGAGCAGCGCAAATGTAACGCCCACGGCGAGGGCGTCGATGCTCGTCGCAACGGCGAGGGTGAGCATTTCACGCACCCCGAGCGAGTCGTTCGCCTTCTCCTCCTCCCCGGAGAGTGCCTCCCTTATCATGTTGCCGCCTATAATGGCGAGCAGCACGAAGGCGACCCAGTGGTCGAAGCGGGTTATGTATTCCTCAAAGGTCGAGCCGAGGAAATAACCGATAAGCGGCATGAGTGCCTGAAATCCGCCGAACCAGAGGCCGACGATGAACATATGCTTGACGCCTACCTTTTTGGTGGCAAGACCCTTGCAGATAGAGACGGCGAAAGCGTCCATGGAGAGGCCGACCGCAATCAAAAGCAGCTCTGAAATACTCATTTGAAAAATCCTTTCATGTTTCAATTATATAACAAAAAAACGGATACTATCCGTACCCGCAAAAAAAGACGCAGATACGGCAATGGAACCGTATCATGAGTCTCGTTATCATCCGAAACATCGGTTTAGGCAAGCCAGATGCCGCTGCATCAGTATGTTGACTTGCCGCGCATGGCGCAAACTACTCCCTCATGAGGACGCCGCTGAAAGCAGCTTAGGTATTTTATCACACTAAAGTGCCGTTAGTCAATACTAACTTGCAAAAAATTTCGCAAAACCGAAAAATCGGAGGAGAACCGCAGCTCTCCTCCGTAATTTTTATTTATACTGATATGCTCTGACGTAGTCGACGACGAAATCTGTCGGGGGTTTCTCCGCGTCGACCGCCGCACCCGACCATCCGTCGGCAGGCTCGCCGTTCGCGCCGTCCACCTCAACCGAAAGGATCATCCACTCGGGCACCTTGGACACGCCGAACCTCGTCCTGCCCGCCTCAACGCCGTTGATATAGAATATGTATTCCTTTTCGTTCCACTCAAGGCCGTAGGTGTTGAATTCCTCATAAGGATTGTTGGCAGTGACTCGCGAGTGGCAGACGCTCTTTGTCCTGTGCTCCTCGCCGTAGCCGTTTATATGGATATTCGAGGCTACGGAGCTACCGTCAACGCCTTCAAGGTGATAGTACGGGGATTCATAGATGTCTATCTCTGCACCCAGCTCGCCGTCATGGTCGAGCTTGCCAACGCCGCTGCAGAACATCCAAAACGCCGACCACAGGCCCGTACCCTTGGGCAGGATGCAGCGGCACTCAAAGTAGCCGTACTGCTGCTCATAGCTGCGGCTCGTGTCGATCCCGCTCGTGTACCAGCCGGGCTTGCCGTTGCCGTTCAGCCCGTCGGGGTAATATTTTGTCGCTATATGCAGGCTGCCGTCGCTGACGGTAGCGAGGGAATTATTCCAATAGCTGCCGCGCCTTATGATAGTATCACCGTCGGAATAATAGTGACCGTCCCACTTCGTGAGGTCGAGCTTGTCGCCGTCAAATTCATCCGACCATGTAAGCTCGAATTTGCTCATGTCAAGCTCCCTGCCGTGAGGGATAGTGGGCCTCCCCGCCAGCGAAAGAAAAATTGACGCTATGCAAAGAAATACCGAAATAAGCGGTCTGATAAACCTCGGATATTCAAGAATATTCATGGGGTTCCTTTCTCCTGTCAATTCTTCAGGCTCTGCATGGGTGCGGGTATCCTGCCGCCCCTTGCGATAAACTTGGCGGGCGAATAGGTCGAGAGAGGCATGACAGGGCCGCTGCCGAGCAGACCTCCGAAGCTCAGCTCCTCGCCGACTTTTTTGCCTATCGCGGGGATAACTCTGACCGCCGTGGTCTTTGAGTTGACCATGCCTATGGCGGCTTCATCCGCAATTATGGCGGAGATGACCTCGGCGGGCGTGTCTCCGGGAATATTTATCATGTCGAGGCCGACGGAGCAAACCGCCGTCATAGCCTCGAGCTTCGTGACGCTCAAGGCGCCGCAGCGGGCAGCGTCTATCATGCCCGCGTCCTCGGTGACGGGGATGAATGCGCCCGAAAGCCCGCCGACGTGGGAGGAGGCCATCACGCCGCCCTTCTTGACGGCGTCGTTGAGCAGGGCGAGAGCGGCGGTGGTGCCGTGGCAGCCGCAGCATTCAAGCCCCATTTCCTCAAGTATATGAGCGACGGAATCGCCTATCGCCGGGGTCGGGGCAAGCGAGAGGTCGACTATGCCGAACGGCACGCCGAGCCTGCGCGAAGCCTCGCTCGCAACGAGCTGACCCATGCGGGTGATCTTGAAAGCAGTCCTCTTTATCAGGTCGGCAACGGCGGTCAGATCGCAGTCGCCCGCCTTGGCGAGAGCCGCTCTGACAACTCCGGGGCCGGATACGCCGACGTTTATAACGCAGTCCGGCTCGCCCGCGCCGTGGAACGCACCCGCCATAAACGGGTTATCCTCCGGGGCGTTGCAAAACACCACCAGCTTTGCGGGGCCGATGCAGTCCCTGTCGGCGGTCAGCTCCGCGCTGCGGCGCACCACTTCGCCCATCATTGCGACGGCGTCCATATTGATGCCCGCCTTGGTCGAGCCGATGTTGACCGAGGAGCAGATATGCTCCGTCACGCTCAGCGCCTCGGGGATAGCCTCGATAAGCTCCCTGTCGCCGGGGGCAAAGCCCTTTTGCACCAACGCCGAGAAGCCGCCGAGGAAGTTGACGCCGCATTCGCGGGCGGCTCTCTCCAGAGTCTTTGCGAGCTTGACGGCGTCCCTGTCGTCGCAGGCGGCAAGTATCATAGCCGCCGGGGTGACGGAGATGCGCTTGTTGATTATCGGGATGCCCAGCTCCTTCTCGATCTGCTCGCCCGTCTTGACGAGATCCTTTGCCTTGCGGGTTATCTTGTCATAAACTCTGCCGCACATCGTGTCGATATCGCTGTGGCAGCAGTCGAGCAGTGATATGCCCATAGTAATGGTACGCACATCAAGATGCTCATCCTGTATCATTGTGATCGTCTCAAGAATATCTCTTGCATTAAGCATAGAATTCACCCCGCTCAGATAGTGTGCATTGCGTTGAATATATCCTCATGCATGGCGTGAATGGACAGCCCCATGTCGCTGCCCATCTTGCCGAGCTTGTCGGAAAATTCGGTGAAGTCGATATCCGACTTTGAGATATCGACCATCATTATCATCGCAAACATATCCTGAAGTATCGACTGCGTGACCTCGAGCACGTTTATGCCGTGCTCGGCGCATTCGCCGGAAACCTTTGCGAGGATGCCGACCATATCCTTGCCTATTACCGTTATAACTGCTCTCATGGTTTAACCTCCGTGACCTCGGCGATATCGCCGATTATGAAATCCGCCGCCGTTGCGACGTTTTCTTTCCTTGTGAAAAGGCAGCCGTATACACCGGCGTTCTTGCCGGAGAGCACGTCTATCTCACGGTCGCCTATCATCATCGTCTCGCCCTTGTCAAGCCCATATGTGCCGCATATCCACTCCACCGCGTCGGGTGCGGGCTTCGAGGGGAAATTCATTGAGGAATCCACACCGCCCGAGAAATACCGCTCTATATCATATTCATTAAGATAATGATATGTGCTCTCATGCCCGCGGTGGGTATAGAGGTAATTCCTGCCGCCCGAGGCGACTATCGCCGCCAAGGTCGAGGCTGTGTGTTCAAACGGGACGGCTATGGGTCTGAGACCGTAATCGTGCTCATACTGCCTGTGGCGCTCCCTTATCTCCTCGCCCGCCCCGTAATATGCGTAGGCTGTGGCATAGGATATCTCGAGCTGCGCCTTTGCCTCGTCGTAATCCGCCTCTATGCCGAAATCGGCAAGGGCCTTGAGGAACGCCGAGGTGATATGCGGGTAGCTGTCAAACAGCATCCCGTCAAAATCCCAGATATAATTTTTGATCATGCTTTTCTCATCGCCGCAAGGTCACGGTAATTGATGAGCTTGATGCCGTGAGCCTCGATATGCTGCTTGGTGGCGGGGTCGCTCATGACCCTGTATTCCCACACTCTGCGCTCCCATACGCTGCTCGTGCCCTTGAGGTCGTCGCTCTCCTTGGCGGGGTGCAGATAGGTCTCGGTAACGCCCTCGGGGATGCTCGCATACAGGTCATAGAGATACTCTCTGAACTGCTCGTAGCTCTGAGTCTGCGGCTCGTTCCACTCATTGGGCATGAGGTAATCGGGGATGGCGACGCCCTGCTGCTTTGCAAAGGCCACCACCTTGCCGAACACCATCTCTATCATGCTCTTGTCGATGTTGATGTCGAGCATGGTGTTGTTGAACTGCGCCTCGGTGAAGGAGCCGGGGAAGCGGAACGGCAGGCCGTATTCGCCCGCAAGGCTGAGAGTCAGCTCAAGCAGCTCGAATCTGCCGGTCTCGATGCCGTAGAGCGAGCCCATGTGATTGTCAAGGTGAGAGGGATTGGTGAGGCCGAGCCTCTTGCAGCGCTCGATCTGAGCCCTGATCTCGCCCTCGACCTCGTCAAGTTCAACGTGCTCCTCGACCTGATCGCTCTCGTGCCACATATAGCCCTCCTCGTCGCGCAGCGAGGCGGTATGCTCCGCATTGACGGGCGCCCAGCGGTACTTTGACCACTCGCTCGTGAGGGTCAGGTGAACGCCTATCGCAAGCTCGGGATTCTCGGCGGCGAATCTGCACGCCTCGGGTGCCCAAGCGCAGGGAGCCATTATCGTCGATGAGGTCAGGGCGCTCTTGTCATTCTTGAGCAGCTCCATGACGGCAAGGTTTGCGCCGCGGCACATACCGAAATCGTCGGCGTTGATTATAAGATATCTATCCATTTCATTTTCCTTTCCAAAAATTTTGTTTTCTTTATTCTACCATCTTATGCCGCCGTTGTCAAACAAGGGCGGAGTAGGGAATTATATTGCCGTCAAAGCTGTCGGCGTCTATCTCCCTGCCGCAGAGGAAGGCTCGCTTCACCTGCTTCCTGCCCTTGACGAATTCGGGCTTGCCGGGGCAGAAAGGATAAAAGCCCAGCACGCCGAAAACATACCAAAGCGCCATGGTGCCGTTGTCCTCGTCGCCGGGGAAGCCGTCGTCGGCATAGGAGAATGCCTCCTTGCAGAGCTTCTCGACCCAATAGGCCGTCCTGTCGACCTCGCCGAGAGCGGAATAAATATAAGGAATATGGAAGCTCGGCTGATTTGAAATCGCGCACTGACCGAAGTCTGCCGCCGCCATCTCGGTCATCTCATGTATCTCTCCGCCGTAGCCGCCCACCTCGTAATGGGGCTTCTCGGCAAAAAGCTCGTCTATCTTCCTCATAAGCTGTTCTCTGCCGCCGTAAAGCTCGGCGAGACCCTCGATGTCATGCGGCACTGCAAAGGAATTCTGCCATGCGCTGCCCTCGGTGTAGTCCCTGCCCCAGCTCACGGGCGAGAAATCGGGCCTGAATTCGCCCTTGCTGTCCTTTGCGCGCATGAAGCCGGTTTCGGGGTCGAAAATATTCCTGTAATTCTTTGCCCGCCTGTCGTATTCGACGGCGATATCGCCCTTGCCGAGAATTTCGGCGACCCTTGCGATGCACCAATCGCCGTAGGCGGCGTCCTGGGTGAGATTCACGCTCTCGCCGTATTTATCATAGGGTACCCAGCCGAGCTTGCAATAGTCGCCCGCGCCCGTCCTGCCGAAATTGCGGTTCGGTGCGTCGGTAACGGAGTGCTTTATCATGCCCTCAAACGCAATCTCAAGTGTGGGTCTGTCAATGAAGCCCTTGACGGCGGCGTCGCAGATGACCGCGTCCACAAGGGTGCTCGGCATACAGCCGCATTCGCCTATCGAAAGCCAGCGGGGCAGCCAGCCGCTCTCGGTGTATTCATTTATAAAGGCGGTCAGCATCTCCTTCAGCTCATCCTTAGCAGCAAGAGAGAAGAACGGGTAGACCGTCCTGTAGGTATCCCAAAAACCGTTATCGGTGTAGCGCACACCGTCGTGAATCTCGCCGTCATGCGGGCAATAGTGGATCGCTCTGCCGTCGGCGGCGTATTCGTGGCACTTGTGCGGGTAGAGGAATGCCCTGTAGAGGCACGACGTGAAAGTGCGGAGCTGTTTTTCGTCCTCCGCTTCGATCGTAAGGCGCGAAAGATAGCTCTCCCAGACAGCCTCCGCCTCGGCTCTGACGGCTTCAAAATCCTTATCCGCTATCTCACGCTCAAGATTGAGCTGCGCCTGCTCAAAGCCTATGTATGAAGCCGCCAGCTTAATTTCAAAGCTGTTTTTGGCGAGATGCAGGTGGATGGCGGTGTAATCGCCGGATATCTCAAGCCCGGGCGTGAAATCCTCTTCATCCGGGCCGTCGCTGACAAGCGCGCCGTCCACAACTCCCTCGGGGAAGCGGACGACAAGGTAGTTTTTGAAGTTGACCGCTTCGCCGCTCATATGCATATCGGTGGTCGCAAAGAGAGTGCTGCTCGCCTCGTCATAGCGGTATTCGCAGCAGCCCTCGACGGGCAGGACGGAGAAATAATTGCTGTCCGATTCGCCGTAATTCAGTCGTATCGCTGCCCCTCGCTCGGTCGGCGCAAGCTCAAAGTCGCACTCCGAGCGCAGGAAACGCAGCTTCATCGAATACGGGGTGAGCACGGCCTCCTCGGGTCTGTAGCCCGTCCAGCGGTCGCCCGAGGCCGCGCCTATCGGGCTGCGCTGCGGCATGAACACAAACGCGCCGTAATCCGCTATCCACGGCGAGGGCTGATGGGTCAGCCGCACCCCCTCAAGGCTGCGGCTCGCGGGGTGATAATACCACCGCTTGTCGGGGTTCGTCTGCGGCGCGAACGCAGTCATTCCGAACGGGAGCTGCACGAGCGGCAGCGAATTGCCGTTTGAGAATCTGTTGACCGAGGCGCTGCCCTGCTTGGTGTTGACAAGATCGCAGTATTTCATTTTGCTTTCTCCTGTAATTCAAGAATATTTATCAAGTTTGTCAGGCTGTAGCACCTGCTTTGTGAAGCGAGGGCGCATAGCCTGTCAAGGTTAATTTCAGAGTGCTCGACTTCCTTTGAAAATTTTTGCAGAACGGCGGTGCGCTCGCTTTTGGCCGCGCAGTCAAGCCCTGTCTGTATGCGGACGGCGGCTATAAATTCGGCGGCAAAGAGCTTGGCTTTTATCAGAATTTTACCGTCGAACGCCGCAGTCATAAAGTAGCGAAAAACGAGATATATCAACAGTTTTTCGTATTCGCATTCCGCCTCGGGCGCGATTTTGAATGTACCCGCTTTGCCTGCCGAGAGCGAGCGCTCCCACTCGGGGTCAAGGCGTTCGAGCGAACGCAAATCGGCGAAATATTTCAAGGCGCTCTCCCTTGCGGAGCGCGTTTTATTCTTCGGCTCCTCCGCCCGTTCGGGGCTGCCGCCGCTTATCTCGGCCTGCGTGTCGGCGCACAGCAGCAGGAAATTTTTCACCCTTTGAGCTACGGAAATTTTCCTGTCCGAGAGGATATCTATCGCCGTTTTTTGCGCTTTTGAGAGGATAAAATATACCGTCGGGTCTATCGAATTCGGCTCGGCGGGCTCGTCTGTCTCCTCGGTCACGAATTCGGTCGGCTCCTCCGTCTCGAATATGAGTCTCGCCGCCTCGGGGCACGAGAGCGAAAGCCCCGCCTCACGCCTTGAACCGAGAACGCATTCAAACCTCGGGAAACGCTCGCAGGTGCGGCATAGCGCCCGCTCGCCCAGCTCGCAATACAGCTCGCAAAGCCCGCTGCCGAGCAGGAACGGGCATCTGCCGCCCTCGGAGCGAAAGACCGTGTCGCCGTCCTCGTCGACGGTCAGCACATCTCTGAGCTTATCGCCTATCGACGCGCTCTCCGCACGGTAGCGGCGCTCGCTCGGCAGGTCGACGACCACCTCCCACCCGGCGCAGCAGGTGTCGGGGCATTTGTCCGCAACGCAGCGGAATTTTTTATAGTAAGACGGATAAATATTTTTCATCGGGTCATCCTCAAATTGTTATATCTAAACTATACCTAAAACCCGCTGTAAAGTCAATAACAAACGGGGATTGATTTTTTTCAATCGTCGGCGCAGCTTCGCCCCCTCAAGCGCCGAAATCTCGCACTTTAAAGGCTCCCTTGTGTAAAGGAGGGCAAGAGCAAGTGTAATTTTTCGGCGCATATCGTAGTGGACGGCATCCTCGACGTCACGCAAACCAATTGCAAATGCGGAATTATCACGGTAGGGGCGAACTGTGTTCGCCCGCTTAGAGCGCACAATACTGCAACAATTCTCAAATCCGAAATGTACTATCTCAGAAAGTTTACTTCGCGTGACGATCTGATTTCGGCAATCGAGCGTTATCTCTATTTTTACAACAACAAGCGTTACCAGCAGAGACTCAAATGCATGACGCCGATGGAATTCCTGATAAAATGTTTTTGTTTTTTCACTGTCTACTTGACAGGGGGGCACATCATTTTTGTGTGAAAGTCGTTTTTCACCTTGCTTTTTCATCTGAAATCAAATATAATGGTGTTCGGATTCATCATCTTCGGCAATATCGGCACCAACATCCTCTTCCCCCGGCTCCATAAGCACTTCCACCATTGGTTCAATCCCAATAAATAATCCCATTTGGCAATTACCCACGGGGCTGTCACCTATCCGACAGCCCCGTTTTTTTGCTCAATGCGGCTTTCAAAGTTATTTATTCTGTCTAAATATCAACCTACTGCTGCGGGGCATTGACTATCGGGGCGGGGTGTGGTATACTTTCGTGTAGTAAAACCTCTTCGCCGTTTTATATATAATGTATATGGCGTTTTAGTGGAATTGCCCTTATTTGCGGTGGCGACAGGCCGATTTATTGCATAAATGTATGAAAATACATAAAACGGGTTGACAAATGCGAGCGCGTGTGCTACTATAACGCCAACCTATTTGGTAGGTATTTCGCATGAAAGGAGAATGTCACCGTGAGAAAGGCAATTGCGACTATGTGCATTATGGGCATGTGCGGCGAGTTTCGCATGTGCATGATGACTATTGCCAAAAATCCGGCACGTTCTTCATTAAAAGCAGCTCGATAAGCTCGAGCGCCAATTGATTTGCTTTTAACCGGGAACTTCGTCGGAGGTTCCCGGTTATTTTTATTCTTGCGGAGGTTTTCACCATGATAAGCTGCCTTGAAGAGCTTGTAAGAGCTAATTTCAGATTCGGGCGAATGTGCCGCTGTCTTGTGGTATGATCGTTAAACTGAATAAATATTAATTTTGAAAGGTCGAATTAAAATGAAAAAGATAGTTTCCGTATTACTCGTCGCTGTCCTCGCACTTGCAATATTCGCAGGCTGCTCAAATAAGCAGAGCGAATCGCTCACCATCGCAGTCCCCAATGACGCCACCAACGAAGCCAGAGCGCTGCTCCTGCTCCAGGCAAAGGGCTACATCAAGCTCAAGGACGGCGCAGGCATCACCGCCACCGTCAACGATATCGCCGAGAACCCCAAGAACATTAAGTTCAACGAGGTCGAGGCAGCTCAGCTCCCCAACGTCCTGAAGGATGTTGACTACGCAGTCATCAATTCAAACTATGCTATACCCGCAAACCTCAACCCCGTTAAGGATTCTCTCCTTATCGAAGACTCCGCTTCCTCCTACGGCAACATCCTTGCTGTTAAGGAAGGCAACGAGAATACACCCAAGATAAAGGCGCTCAAGGCCGCTCTCGAGAGCAAGAAGGTCGCCGACTTTATCAACAGCAAGTATGAAGGCGCAGTCGTCAGCGTGGTTGAGAATCCCGGCGACGGCTTCGACGCCACCCTTGACTACGACGCACTCAAGGGTCAGGAGATAAGCGTTGCTGCTTCCCCCACACCGCACGCTGAGATCCTTGCAGTTGCCAAGGAGATCCTTGCCGAAAAAGGCATCACTCTTAAGATCCTCGAATTCACCGACTATGTCCAGCCCAACAACGTGGTTGACAGCGGCGAGGTCGACGCCAACTACTTCCAGCACATTCCGTACCTTGACGACTTCAATGCTCAGAACGGCACTCACATCGTCTCCGTGCTGACCGTTCACGTTGAACCGATGGGTCTCTACGGCGGCAAGCAGACCACACTTGACGCTCTTAACAAATAAGATACCTTATAAAATCTACGGGAATAATGTCGGCTGTTATCGGGCGGCGTTATTCCCTTGCGGGAGTTATGGATAATGATTGAAATTCAGCACTTAACTAAGACGTTCCCCACCGCCGATGGCAATTTCGACGCCCTGCACGATGTCTCGCTCAAGATAGAGGACGGCGAGATATACGGCATCATCGGCATGAGCGGCGCAGGCAAGAGCACTCTTGTGCGCTGCATCAATATGCTCGAGCGCCCGACCGAGGGCAAGGTCATAATCGACGGGCGCGACATGAGCACGCTCACCGAGTATCAGCTCAGGGAGCAGCGCAGGAATATCACGATGATATTCCAGGGCTTCAACCTGCTCATGCAGAGGAACTGTCTCAGAAACGTCTGCTTCCCGCTGGAGCTTGCGGGGGTCAAAAAGTCCGAGGCGGTCAAGAGAGCGACCGAGCTGCTCGAGATCGTCGGCCTCGGCGACAAGCTCAAGAGCTACCCGGCGCAGCTCTCGGGCGGCCAGCAGCAGCGAGTGGCTATTGCCCGCGCGCTGGCGACCCACCCGAAGATATTGCTCTGCGACGAGGCAACGAGCGCGCTTGACCCGCAGACAACGCAGTCCATTCTCTCGCTTATCCGCGATATCCACGACAGGCTCGGCATCACCGTGATAGTCATCACTCACCAGATGAGCGTCGTTGAGCAGATATGCACCAAAGTCGCTATCCTCGATAACGGCACAGTCGCCGAGGAGGGAGCGGTCAGCGATGTGTTCTCCGCCCCGAAATCCAAGGCAGCAAAGGCTCTTGTCTACCCCGACGGCTATGACCAGGACGCCGTAGTTGCCGACAACGAGACCGTCGTGCGTATAGTATTCAACGGCTCAAACGCCACCAAGACCCCGCTGATAGCTCAGATGGCTATCGACGAAAACATAGCGGCGAGCATCCTCTCGGCGTCGACCCGCTCGATAGGCGAAAAAGCCTACGGCAATATGCTGCTCGGCATCCCCGGCGGCAGAGCGGAGCTTGAGAGGGCGATCGCTTACCTTACCAGAATTCCCGATATCTATGTTGAGGAGGTGACAAGCGATGATAAGTGAGTATTTGGCTTCGGAGCCGGTGCAGGAGGCGCTCAAAGTCTTGCGTGAGCAGTTCCCGCTCGCAATATGGGAGACCGTCTATGTCACCGTGCTTTCGACCTTCTTTGCGACCATCATCGGTCTGCCCCTCGGAGTGCTGCTTGTCGCAGGCGAAAACAACAAGATAATCAGAGTCCCCAAGGGCCTGCTCCATGCGCTGAATGTGATAATCAACCTGCTGCGCTCGGTGCCGTTCCTCATATTGATGATAATGGTGTTCCCGCTCACAAGGCTGATAGTCGGCACGGTCGTCGGCACTCCCGCGTCGGTGGTGCCGCTCGTCATTGCGGCGTTCCCGTTCATCGCAAGGCTCGTTGAGGGCAGCCTCAGAGAGATCAACCCCAACATAATCGAGGCGGCGCAGAGCATGGGCGCTTCGCCGTTCCAGATAATCGTCAAGGTCATGATACCCGAGAGCGTTCCCTCGCTCATCTCGAATGCGACGATAGCGATAACCACCGTGCTCGGTTACTCCGCAATGAGCGGTATAATCGGTGGTGGCGGACTCGGCAAGATAGCCATCAACTACGGCTACTACAGATATAAATATCTGATAATGATCTTCGCCGTCATCTTCCTGATCATCCTCGTTCAGGTGTTCCAGAGCGTCGGCACCCGCCTCGCAGTTAAGAGCGATAAGCGGCTCAGAAACAGAAAATAAGCTAAAGTTAAAGCTCCGTCATTGACGGAGCTTTTTGCTGTCTTTATTTCCTTTTGCAATCGTCTTTTGAGCAGTTACCGTTCATCGGGCAGCCGCTGCATCCGGAGCAGCCGCACCCGCACCCGCCCCTTTTCCTTTGGCGCACGAGCGAACGCACCGCAAAGAAAACGGCGGCGGCGATAAAGGCAAGAATTATATAATCGCCGACGGTCATATTATCATGCTCCCTATCCTGAACACCAAGAAGGCGCATATCCACGCCACGCCGCACTGGAGTATCACAACGCCGGCGGTCTGTATCTTTGAGCCGAGCTCACGGCGGATAGAAGCGACCGCCGCAACGCACGGGGTATAGAGCAGGGTGAATACAAGGAAGCTGACCGCCGAGAGCGGGGTGAACATCGCCGAGAGTGTGCCGCCGAGATTTGCAAGATTTGTTTCAAGCAGCACCGCCATGGTGGAGATAACAGCCTCCTTCGCCGTGAAGCCGGAGATGAGCGAGGTAGCCGCTCTCCAGTCGCCGAATCCAAGAGGCTCGAATATCGGGGCAACGACCCTGCCTATCATGGCGAGCAGGCTGCCCGCGCTGTTCTCGACCACATTCAGGCGGGTGTCGAAATTCTGAAGGAACCAAATAACTATCGTTGCGACAAAGATTATGCCGAATGCACGCTGCAGGAAGTCCTTCGCCTTATCCCAGAGCAGCAGAGCCACGCTCTTAGGCGAGGGGAGGCGGTAGTTCGGCAGCTCCATGACAAACGGCACGGGGTTGCCCTTGAAGGCGGTGTTCTTGAGTATCAGCGCCATGATTATCGAGAGCAGGATGCCGAATACATACAGGGCGATCATCACGAGCGCCTTGTGCTTCGGGAAGAAGGCCGCCGCAAACACGGCGTAGATGGGTATCTTTGCCGAGCAGCTCATGTAGGGCGTCAGGAGTATCGTCATTTTACGGTCGCGGTCGGAGGAGACGGTGCGCGTCGCCATTATGGCGGGCACCGAGCAGCCGAAGCCTATCAGCATCGGCACGAACGAACGCCCCGAGAGACCGATCTTACGCAATACCCTGTCCATAACAAAAGCGACTCTCGCCATGTAGCCGGTATCCTCGAGTATCGAGAGGAAGAAGAAGAGCACCACGATGAGCGGCAGGAAGGTCAGTACGCTGCCGACGCCCGCAAAAACGCCGTCTATCAGCAGGCTGTGGACGACCGGGTTGATGCCGTAGGCGGTCAGCGCACGGTCGGCGAGATTTGTGAATGCGTCAATGCCGCTTGCCAGCAGGTCGGAGAGAGTCGAGCCGATAACTCCGAAGGTGAGCCAAAATACAAGGAACATCACGCCGAAAAACACGGGGAACGCCGTGTATTTGCCGGTCAATATCTTGTCTATTGCCATGCTGCGCTTGTGCTCCTTGCTCTCGTGAGCCTTTACCACCGAGGCGGCGACGACCCCCTCGATGAAGTCATAGCGCATATCGGCGAGGGCGGCGTTGCGGTCAAGCCCGCATTCGGTCTCCATCTCGACTATGCAGTGCTCGAGCAGCTCGCGCTCGTTCTCGACAAGCTCCAGCTCGTCCGCCATGCCGGGGTCGCCCTCGATTAGCTTCGTCGCGCAGAAGCGGGACGGCAGACCCGCGCGCTTGGCGTGGTCGTCTATCAGGTGCACAACTGCGTGGATGCAGCGGTGCACTGCGGATTCCGAGGTGCAGAAGTCCCACACTCTCGGCAGTTGTTTATTCTTTGCGACGGCAACGGCCTGATCTATCAGCTCCGACACGCCCTCGCCCTTTGAGGCGCTTATCGGCACCACGGGGATGCCGAGCAGCTCGCTCATCTTGGCGATATCGACGGTGCCGCCGTTGGCTCGCACCTCGTCCATCATGTTGAGCGCCAGCACCATGGGCACCCGCAGCTCGAGCAGCTGCAAGGTGAGATAGAGGTTGCGCTCTATGTTCGTTGCGTCAACTATGTTGATTATGCCGTCGGGCTTCTGATTGATAATAAAGTCGCGGGTGACTATCTCCTCCTGCGTGTAGGGGCGCAGGGAGTAGATGCCGGGCAGGTCGACCACCTTGCAGTTCTTCTGCCCTCTCACGTCGCCGAAGCGCTGATCCACCGTCACGCCGGGGAAGTTGCCCACATGCTGATTCGAGCCGGTCAGGGCGTTGAAAAGAGTGGTTTTGCCGCAGTTTTGATTGCCCGCAAGAGCGAATATCATGCCTCCGCCCCCCTCTCGCTTTCGGGCTCGCCGACAGTTATATTTTTTGCGTCCTCAAGGCGCAATGTCAGCTCGTAGCCCCTTATGCGTATCTCGATAGGGTCGCCCATGGGCGCCGCCTTTTGCAGCGTGACCCTTGTCCTCGGGATAAGCCCCATGTCAAGCAGGCGACAGCGCAGAGCGCCCTCACCGCCGACAGCAGTAATTACCGCAGATTGGCCGATTTTTAATTTGTCAAGCGTCATATATCCTCCGATAAAAATGTTAGTACAGACTAATTTCGATAATATGTTAGCACGCGCTAATTCTTTTGTCAAGAATTTTCGACCGCTTCCTTTATAAAAAATACGGCCGACGGTCCGAATGACCGCCGAGCCGTATTGCAGTGATCGAAAGTCTGAATTTTTATGCAAATATCGCCATGGCGAGGGTGCCGGCGAGCATGAGGGCAAGGCCGAGGGCGGCCTTTTTGCTCAGCTTCTCCTTAAAGACGAAGTAGGAGAATATGACCGTGGGCAGCAGGCTCATTTTATCTATCGGCACCACAACGCTCACGACGCCGTTCTGAATAGCGTAGTAGTAGCAGAGCCACGAGCCGCCCGTCGCAAGGCCCGAGAGGGCGATGAAGCCCAGCTCTTTTTTATCAAGCGTTTTGAGCTGCGGGAGCTTGCCCTTGATGATGACTATCAGCCACGCCATGACCAGCACCACCGCCGTGCGGATAGCGGTCGCGAGGTTTGATTCAACGCCCGAGATGCCGACCTTGGCGAGGATAGAGGTCGCGGCGGCGAATACCGCCGAGCCGACGGCATAGAGCAGGTAGCCCTTGCCGCTTGCGGAATTTTCGGTCTGTTTTTTCTCCACCATGAGCAGTGTACCGACGCCGAGCAGAGCCGTGCCGATGAGCTTCACCGCAAGGTGCTCCGTTTCGCCGAAGCAGATTATCGCAAGCAGCACGGTGAGCACGGTGCTCGACTTATCTATCGGCACGACCTTGTTGACGTCGCCGAGCGAAAGCGCCTTGAAATAGCATATCCATGACGCGCCCGTCGCAATGCCCGAGAGGGTCAGGAATATCAGCGATTTTGCGCTGATCTGCGATATCGAGCCTGCCGAGCCGGAGATGAACACCATTATCCATGAGAATACGAGCACGACCGCCGTGCGGATGGCCGTCGCCACGTCGGAATCCGTCTTGCGGATGCCGCACTTAGCGAGGATAGCCGTCAGAGCGGCAAAGACCGCCGAGAACACAGCCGCTGTAAGCCACATAAATAAGACCTCTTTTTATGAATTTTCACACCCCGCCGAGATAGTCCCGGCGGGCTTTGGCGTCTACGCCGCCCTTGCCGCTGATTTTTGCTCGTCCATTTTTCTTATTCCTCCGCTGCCGAATATCGTGTGCGGAATGTTGATTATCATCGTGCCGAAGCAGGTGAAGCGGCCTATTTGCTCGAGCGTTTCGACGAGCTTGTTTTTGTATTTGTTTTCAAAGCCGTCCTTGCATTTTGCGGCGAATATGATATTCGGTATCATAATGATGACGATGAAAATAAGGCCGTAGAGATTGAACCGTTTCATTTGTTTTGAGTTCTCCATTCCTTGCCGTCGAACCAATGAAAATTCTCGCTCAGAGCGTCGTCGGTGAATACCTCCAGCATCTCGGCGAAGCCGTCGCTGAATTCGGCGGGGTCAAGCTCGCTGAGCTTGGCTCTGAATATTTCGCCCTCCTCGGAGGAACGAAGCTCGCCGGTGAAGGTGCTTGTGCGGTAGAGAAAAACTATGTAGCGGTGGTCGTTGTCGGGCGGCACCCAATGGCGCACTCCGCAAAGGCGCACATCGGCTATCTCAAGCCCCGTTTCCTCACTGACCTCACGCACCACGGAATCCGTGAAGCTCTCGCACGGCTCCACATGGCCGCCGGGGAAGCATATGCCCGGCCAGCCCGGGTCGTTCCTGCGCTGGACTATCACATAGTCCCCGTCGCAGATCATACACATATTCGTCAGTATGCAGTTATCCATTCACTTTTCCTCCTGAATTCGACTATGTGTTATATTATACACCCTGCCCCGCGGGATTTCAATGCGCCGAAGGGCGGCGAAAGATAAACTCTGCGAATATTCCGCAAAAACCGTCGAAACAAATAACTCTTAGCTATTGACAAGCCGCACGATAATGCGTATAATTAGTAACGAAGTGTTATTAAATGTGAGAGGGGTAACAGCTTAATGCAGGAGAAGTCGGATATTTCCTCGGTGCGCCGTTCAAATTTCCTCGCGGTCAGCGGGTATTTGCGCCGCCGCGAGTCTGCCACGATTCCGCAGCTCGCCGAAGAAACAGGCTTAAGCCTGCCCACCGTCACCCGTGCGATAAACAGCGGCATCACCCTGAGGATATTTACTTCATGCGGCATTTGCGACTCCGACCGCGGGCGCAAGGCTGTCTCCTATGCCATCAATCCCGATTTTATGCATTGCGCCATCATCTATTTTTTCTCGGACACGCTTCATTTTGATGTGTTTGATTTTTGTTTCAAGCGCTTGTTTGAATACAAATGCGAGATAAACGACGATAACGCTCTCGAAACTCTCGATTTTGCGGTCAAAAAATCCTTGACCGCCGACCCGCTCATCGGCTTTTATGCTTTCGGAGTGCCGGGTCATGTGCTTGATAATATGATAGTCCGCTCGTGGCGCTTCCCGAGCCTTGAGGGCATTGATCTTAAGGAGCGCTTCGCCGAGATGACGGGTAAGCCGGTTTTAATTGAAAACAATATGCGTGCCGCCGTCACGGGCGCCAAGATGTATTTGCCCGATTTTGACTGCGAGACAGTCGCCGCATATACATACGGCACCAAGAAATACGGGCTCGGCGTATCGGTCAACGGCGATATTCTCAGGGGCGCAAGGGGCAAGGCGGGCGATATCGGCAAAATATTCACCCCTATGGCCGACCGTCAAAATCTTGAGTTTTACTCATATCAGCTTCGGGCGATAATATCCGTGCTCGACCCCGACCGCATCGTTCTCTACCCCACCGATGACGGCTGTACCTTTGATATGCTGGTCGATAAAGCCGCCGAGTGCTTCGGCGAGGAGATACGCAGCAGGTTTGTGAGGAACTGCGACCTTTATACGGACTGCCTTTCGGGGCTGCTGTGGCTCTTTAACGACGAGCTGAAAACGACCTTTGAATAAAAGGCCGTTTTTACAAGGGCGATCATTAACGTCTCATTGTTAATTGCTCTTTATGAATTATATCGGCGTCTATAGACACAGCAACCAACCGCATTCAAAACGACCCCTGCACAGCGGTCGTTTTTATAAAAGGGAATTAATAACGAATAATTATTAATCTATCTTTAGAAATTCGGAGAGAGTAGGCGCGCCACGTTAGCTCGGCACCCTTTAATCAATATAAAACATTAAACTAAGGAGAACGAAAATTAAAAACTTCAAAAAATCGTTGAGCATTTTCATGGCGCTGTGCATGATGCCGGTCTCTGTTCAGTGCATCGGCGCATTCGCCACAGCAGATTCACTTGCAAAGCTCAAAGAGGATGTGACCGCATTCGACGGCAAGCTCTCGGTCACAGAGCCCGACGACACAAGGGAGCAGAGGCAGCAGCAAAAGAAGCTCAGAAAAGCGAAATAACAGCAAAAAAGAAAGCAGGCTTGGCAGATTTAACTGCCGAGCCTGTTTCGTTATATTATATTCAGTTTACCCGTGCTTTTTATTCACCGCAAGGCTGACGGCGCAAATGACCGCGGCAACGGCGCAAACGCCGAGCATGAGCAGGAATACCGGGCTCCAGCCGCGAGATTGCGACAGCGCGCCGAGCGAGTATGAGGCGGTCGTGCTGCCGACATAGCAGAATGTATTCAGCAGCCCCGCCGCAAAGCCCGCGTTCATCAGTCGGCGAATATCGAGCGGGAATACGCTGGTGATGACGTTGTTGATCATCGCCATAGTGCAGGATACGCCGATGAAGCAGACCATTATCATCACGATGCTGTGCAGCTTCAGCGAGAGCAAAATACCGCCGCAGAGCAGTGCGGACGCAATGAAAAACAGCATATTCATCATCGAATGCGAGATGATGACGGAGTGTATCTTCTTAACGAGCATCGCGCCGAAGGTCGCAACAAGCGGCAGCAGCAGGGTGAGCATTATCGAGAAGGACTGCGAAACGCCGAATTCCTCATACAGCACGGAGGTGACCCAAGTGTTCACACCGTCCTTGACGAAGCCGTTGACTATGCCGCAAAGGCAGGTTATCGCTATCGTCATCGCCATCACGGCGCCGAGCTTGCCACGGCGACCGCTCTCGGCAGTCTCGACCTGCGTCGGCTTATGCGACGGGCCGAAGAGCGCAAGCCAAATCCCCGCAGTGACGAGCAATACAACGGTCGCGAACGCAAACATCCCGCGCCAATTGCCGAGTTTCACAAACAGCGCCGAGAAGCCGTAGGCAAAGAACGTGCCCGCAACGCTCGTGGTGCTCATAACGAGGATAGCCCTCGGCATCATTTCCTCCGAGACAAGTTCGGATATGGTCTTGATGAGCGTGCTCCACAGCACGGACTGCACCATGCCGTTCGCAAGCCAGATATATTTCATTATCGCAATGTCGGAGCAGAACACCATCGCCAGGTTGAGCATCGACGATATGCCGAGCGAGAGCGCTATCATCAGCTTTGAGTTATAATGCTTTGAGAGAACGCCGTTGACGAGCTGACCCGCGCCGTAGGCGAAGAAGAAGCAGGAGCTGACAAGCCCGGCCTGAGCCTTCGTGACCCCGAGATCCGAGATTATCGCAACTATCGAGGCGCTGAAATTCAGCCTGCCGACATAGGCCATGGCGTACGCCAGCCAGCAGATAAAAATTATCCTTTTGTCCCGCCGCAAAACCGCTTCACGGGTGAGCGTCTGTTCCATTCGATCGCTTCCCTATATTAATATAAAGTGATTGATATAGTTTAGCACTTCGGCGCCGTAAGGTCAAGGCAGTCGACGGATTTTAAGCATTTTTCTCCCGCAATTTTTTAAGCGCCTTGCGGAATCGGCTCGCAAAGAGTATCCCCGTGCAGGAGACGGCGATGATGTCGGCGCACGGCTCCGCCGTATAGACCGCCATGGTCTGATCGGCGATAACGTGCGGCAGGATATAGATCAGCGGCAGCAGGAGCACGAATTTACGCAGCACCGCGACCGAAATCGAGCAAACGGCGTTGCCGATGGATACAAACGTCATCTGGCAGGCGATCTGGATTCCGAATATAAAGAGCACCGCGCAGTAGATACGCAGCGCCTTCGCCGTGAAGGCTACAAGCTCGGCGTCGGACGTGAATATCTTGGCAAAGACGGCGGGGAAGAGCATTATGCAGCCCCACAGCAGGAATGAATACGACAGGCAGACCGTCAGCAGCAGGCGGAAGGTCTTGCTCACCCTGTCGGCGTTGCCCGCGCCGTAATTGTAGCTCGTTATCGGCTGCGCCCCCTGAGCGATGCCCTGGAGCGGCAGCATGGCGAACTGCATTATGCTCGTGAGGATAGTCATTGCGCCGACCGCGATATCCCCGCCGTATTTGAGCAGCGACGAATTGAAGCAGACCGAGATAACGCTCTCGCTCGCCTGCATTATGAATGTTGACAGCCCCAACGCAACGCAGGGAAGTATCAGCTTCGGCGCGGCGATGAGATTCTCTTTTTTGAGGCGGAGGATAGTCTTTTTGCCCGTGAGGAAGCATATGACCCACACGCAGGAGATGCCCTGTGAGATGACCGTTGCGAGCGCCGCTCCGCGTACGCCCATTTTAAACCCGAAAATAAATATCGGATCGAGCGTGATATTGGCAATCGCGCCGATTATGACCGTCCACATGCTGATATTTGCGAAGCCCTGCGCCGTGATAAAGGCGTTCATGCCGAGCGTGAGCTGCACAAACAGCGTGCCCGTGGCATAGATGCTCATGTAGTCCGTCGCGTAGCCTATCGTGTTACCGCTTGCGCCGAATGCCGCAAGCAGATCGCCGCTCCACAGCAGCATCACGGCGGTCAGGATTATCGAAATTATTATTTGCAGCGAAAAGCAGCCGCCGAGTATCTTTTCGGCAGCGGCGTGATCGCCCTTGCCCATCGCTATTGAGGCTCTCGGCGCGCCGCCGGAGCTTATCAGCGCCGCGAACGCCGAAATTATCATTATCAGCGGCAGGCAGACGCCGACGCCCGTGAGCGCAAGGCTGCCGTCGCCGGGCATATGGCCGATGTAGATGCGGTCAACGATGTTGTAGAGCATATTCACGAGCTGCGCCACCACCGTCGGCACCGCCAGCTTCAGCAGCAGCCTGCCTATCGGCTCCGTGCCCAAAAAAGTCTTATCTTGCTTCATTTTTATCATCTCCGTTAGTTATCCTGTCCATGTTGCGGGCGAATGCGTCAAGGCATATCCGCAGATCGCTTAGCTGAGCCTCCGTCAGCCCGCGGGTCAGTTCCCGCATAAAGTTCTCCTGAAATTCCCGACCCTTTGCAATGATCGGTGCGGCCTTTTCGGTGCAGATTAGGCGGCATTTGCGCCTGTCGCCTGGCACGGCGGAGCGCTCGAGATAGCCGTCGTTCACCAGCTCGTCGACCCTGCAAGAGACTATGCCGGGCTTCAGACGGCGGTATTTGCATATGTCGCCCGCCGTGTTCAACTCAGGATTGTTCGCAAGGAACATCAGCACGTCGACAGCGCTCTGAGCCGCACCCAGCTCGTCGCAAAGCGGCCGCATCGCCGCCGTGTATGCCTCCTCAAACCTCTTGGTGTAGACGTATGCCTGCGCCGCAGTCATCATTTTTCCTCTCCCCTTCCCAAATACTTCAATTTTGAACATTTCAATTATACACCGTTTTTGCAGAATGTCAAGAACGAAGCCAAAACAATTACGAGTTGTAATAGTTTTACGGGCTATACAGTTCAATTTGTATTGGATATAATATAAGCAAATCTGCGATTAACGCAAAAAAGCGAGGTTATCTATATGAAGAAAACTTTAAAAAGACTTTTGTGCACAGCTCTTGTATTTATACTGGCTTTTGGCTCGATTTTTGTCACGTCAAATGCAACCGACGGCTGGGAGACTACTACAGGGGTTGTAACTCCCCCTGACGAGCCAAAAAGCGAAATGGTTCAGATAACAGTGACAACAAGTAAAAATGAGTATGCGTTAGACGAAACAATAACATTTAACATCAATATTAAAAACACAAGCAGCGAAACTATACGCAGTATCGAACCCGTATCGTGTGCAGCTGCGGAAAACGTGTTTTGTCCTTCCGCCGAGCTGAGCTTTATCGCAGCCTTGCAGCCGGGTGAAAGCGGAACGGTCACTTGCGAATACTCAACGAGCAGCACGTCGCCTGTAAAACGACTCTTTAGAATACTTCGTTATATTTTCAGTCGTTTCTTCGGCGGTGCTGCTATTGATACAGTCGAATATCCCTATGTTTCCACCGTCAAGGTCGGGGCATTTAATTATGATTTCGGCTTCAATGTTTTATTTAATGTCGGCAGCTACAGCAATGATATTGAAGAAATAGTTTCGCTCTACAATGCAGCTCACGAAGTTACTCGTCCTTCCCCCAAGGGGCACTCCATCATGGAGCTTGACGGCGCTATCACCGGTGACGGCGCTCTCGGCGGCGTCCTCAAGGTTGCTTCTCCCATCATCCAGAACACTCTTGAGAATAACTCCGTGGAGACCGACTATATCCCCGGCAAAGGTCGTCTTTGGGCAGAAGATGCCGTAAGTGCCGTTTCTGTATCGAGGGGTGGAATTACAGAAATAACAATTCACCTCAAGGAGCAGACCGACGGCCCCGAGGCCGATGCCCATACCGCAGGCCCCGTTGCAAGAGGCATCGGCACCCTCGGCAATGTCAACAATGCTATCGAGTCCCTTGGCGCTACTCTTTACAGCGGCAAGGAGACCATAAAGCTCACATATAAGGATGCTTATATCAAATGCCGAATTGATAACAGCACCGGCAAAATTATCGGCGGCACATGGCATTACGCCGTCCATGTTTATGTCGGCGAGGCTGAGGTAAAGCTCGGACTCAAATTCACCGTTAAAAATCTGAAAGGTATAGTTGATTATACTGTTACAATTTAAGTGAATTAACACGGCTTGTTTTGCAGCGCCGAGCTTAAGTGCTCGGCGCTGTTTCTATAAATTTTATTAAAATTTTTGTTAAACTGTGAACCGATTCCACACAGTATAGTTGCCGGGGCGAGCATTGTTGTAGTAATACAGGATGTCTTGCCCCGGAATATCTCCAACTTTAATTAAAACACCGCTATCAGTATAAAAGAACGGGTTATCCTGTGATACCGAAAACTCTTCAAAAGCTCGCGGATAGGTATTCGGCAAACTCGAAACAGTTGAAGGAACCGTAATTTTTACAAGATTATAGCAGTCCGAGAAACAATCGCTCCCCACTGTTTCAATACCCTCGGATATCGTAACGCTTGTAAGGCCTGTCTGTTTGGCAAACGCACCTTCCCCTATCTCCACAACGGGGTAGCCGTCTATCTCCGCGGGCACGGTAAAGTCGCCTGTTATAGTCCCTGTTGTGCCTGTGATACACGCCTTGCCGTCGGTAACGGTATAAGTCAGCAGCCCGGGTTCCGCCGCAAACGAGCGGGGCATTACACACGCAAACCCGACAAATACGATAATAAGCGCCATTGCAAATGATATCAGTTTTTTCATACGACCATCCTTTTTATCCTTAAATAGCGTTGAATCGGCATAAAAATGCGCAAAAACAAGCAAATATACTGCTTTTCAGCCCGTTTTCGACGATTTGCTTAAGTTAACAGCCGAAGATACTCAAAAAATTCATTTGCAGCCGCAATTGCTTGAATAAACAACCGCGTTCAGAATTTCTGCGATTACAAATTGTCATCAAAACTGCCACTATATTTGTGAGCATGAAAAATATATAATGTAATTGAATATTTCACTTTGGCAAAAAGAAAAAATTTTTTTGAACTTTTATAAAATTTTTTGAACCTTTCCGCATATTGCTGTGTCTTTAGTTATTGAGATGATAAAATCTTAAAAGGAGGAGTATTATGTCGTCATTTATACCTAAACCGTACCCCAAGGAGGCTGTGACCGTAAGGGTCGAGAGCGAGTATCTGCAGCAGATCGATCATATAATCGCGCTGGACGGTCGGTTCAGCCGAAGCTCACTGATAAACCAGTGTGTCAAATTCGCGCTCAACAACATTGACATGAAGGATCTCGAGGTTGAGGAGCCTATCGAGGCGAGCGAATTTACCGCTGAGGAGTCGCCGGTGTGAAAGACAGCGACTGATAAAGAATATTAAATGTATACGGCCTTCGACAGTTGCACGGCAATCGTCGGAGGTCGTTATTTACTGTGCGGCAGGCGTGAGCCGGTTTCTTAATTCGTCTTAATAATTTCATAAGCGATTTTTAATGCTCTGCATAGTTTAATGTTAAGAATTCAAAGCGTATAATTGTGGCTGAAAAATCGGAGCTGCCGAGGCGGCCCGAAAAAAATATGAGGAGGCAACAAAATGAAAACAGCAAAGAAATTTTTGGCTGTGCTGATGTGCATGGCAATGATCTTTGGCGTAATGTGCGTCGGTGCCGGCGCCGGCTACTACTCCGAGGGGTATTATGACGGCGAGAGAGGCGGCTGGAGAGAGAACATCCGCGAAAAGACGGTATATCCGTTCACGTTTGAGGTGTATGACGAGAGCGAGGCGTCTGTCATCCGCATAGATAAGAACGCCAAGGGCGAGATAACCGTGCCCGCGAAGGTTGACGGCGTGCCCGTAACGGAGATACATACAGCAGGTGCTTATGAATTTGTACCGGACGGCTGCCCGAATGTAACGAAGATCACACTCCCCGACAGCATAACCGAAATAAATTATTGCGCTTTTTCCGGCTTCACAAAGCTGGAAGAAATCAGCATCCCTGCAGGGGTCGAGTATATAGGTTGGCGCGCATTTGAAAACTGCTCCGCTCTCAGGAAGATCACATTGCCCGAGGGATTAGAGGAGATCGGTGAAGAGGCATTTTTGAATTGCATAAGCCTTGAGGAATTCAACATCCCGAGCAGCGTCGTTTCAATCAATGGAAGCGCCTTCGACAACACGGCGTTTTACAATAATGCGTTCAATCGGGAGGACGGCGCTCTCTACCGTGACGGAGTACTTATCGCTGCAGAGGGAATCAGCGGCAAGTATTCGGTCAAAGAGGGCACAAGACTTATCGCGATGGATTCATTCCGCGACTGTGACTATCTCTATCAGCTCACTCTGCCCGCAAGTCTGAGATATATCTCTGCCGATTCGTCCGTCGCGTTTGACGCACTTGGCGGCCTTGAGCGCATCAAGGTCAACAAGGCGAATCCCTATTATACCGCCGACAGGCAGGGCGTGCTTTACAGCAAGGATAAGACAGTCCTCGTCGCATATCCGCGCGGCTCGGTTATGCTCAGCTACAGCGTGCCCGAGGGCGTCGAATATATAGAAGACAGCATTGAAAACGATTGCCTGACACAGATATTCCTCCCCAAATCAATTAAAGATTTTATGCCGATCACGCAAAATGCAAGCATCTATTATGCGGGCACGAGAGAGGAGTATAATCAGATCCCCGGAGTTGCTTCCGGGACAATGGATCCGTGGGGGGACGAGAATGACAGAACGGTCTACTTCGGCGGCGATTCGCTTAAGGATAGAATACTTGCCGGTGGCTTACTTAGGGCATACGGCGCGTTCTCTTCAAATATATTGATGCTTTTGAAGGCACTTGCTCATTTTGTAGACTGAAAGGCTTCGCTCAACCCAATTCTTAATCAGTCTTAATAATTTCATAAGCGATTTTAATGCGCTGCGTAGTTTAATGTTAAGAATTCAAAGCGTATAATTGTGGCTGAAAAGCGGAGCTGCCGAGGCAGCCCGAATTAATATGAGGAGGCAACAAAATGAAAACAGCAAAGAAAATTTTGGCTGTGCTGATGTGCGCGGCAATGCTCTTCGGCAGCACGGGCATACTGAGCGCATTTGCATGCGAGAGTTGTGGAATGCACAGCAAATCAGCAGGAGTTTTAGACTTTTGGATAGAAGATGATGACTATTTTGAAATGGATTTGGGCGCATATGTCACAGATTGTGACGAAACCGTAAGCGGCACGGTCGAAATTCCGTCGCAGGTTGACGGGATCCCCGTGGTTGGCATATACGAAACCGCTTTTAACAATTGCAAAGACCTGACCGACGTGATAATTCCCGACAGCGTTACATACGTCTCCCGTAATGCATTTGAAGGAACTAAGCTATACAACGATGAAAGCAATTGGGAGAACGGAATACTCTATATCGACACGATCCTTGCCGATGTCAAAGAGGATATAGCAGGAGTCTGCAATATCAAGAACGGAACGAAAATCATTGCGGCAAGCGCATTTGAGGGTTGTCATTCGCTTGAAAGCGTAACAGTCCCGGACGGCGTGAAAATTATACACCAATCTACATTTGAGGACTGCGGCAATCTAAAAACAGTTGTGCTTCCCGAAAGCGTCACCGTTATTAAAAATCATGCATTTGCATCATGTATCAGCCTTGAGGAGATCAACTTCCCTTCGGGATTATCAACGATCGGTCAGGCTGCTTTCTCGGGCTGCGAGACTTTGACGGATGTAAAGCTGTCGGCGGTGACGGCAATTGAAATGCAGGCATTTGAGAATTGCTATTCGCTTGAAAACGTCGATTTAGGCAGCAAGCTGCAGCGTATTGAGGCAAACGCGTTTGTGCTCTGCGCCTCGATACCGAGCATTGTTATACCGGATACTGTTGAAAAAATCGGACGGAGTGCATTCGCGCAGTGTTACTCGCTGGGTGATGTTTCGATGTCGAAAGGAATAAAAAGAATATGCCCGGATGCGTTTTCTGAGGCTAAATGCTATTCCGACGGCAATTGGGATGGCGATGTGCTTTATATAGGCAACGCCGCCATTGACACAAGCCCGTTTATCGGCAAAGAATGTCACATAAAAGAAGGTACGACGATTATAGCAGAGGAAGCTTTCGAGGAGTGCTCTGAGCTTGAGACTGTCATATTGCCGAGCAGCCTTAAATATATCAATTCTTCTGCATTCAGCAGCGATGTTAATTTAAAAAATGTGCAGATATCATCAGGTCTGAAAGAGCTGGGCGACAAAGCGTTCGACGAGTGCACGGCTCTTGAAAAAATATCGGTCGACCCGGCAAACACTGCATTTAAAAGCGATAAGAACGGTGTGCTCTACAGTAAAGATGGAACGCAGCTCATCAAATACCCCGCAGGCAAAACCGACGCTGAATTCGGCATCTCCGAGGGGGTTGAAAAGATATGTAAAGACGCGTTCCGTGCCTGCGCTGCGTTAAAAAGAGTTGAATTCCCGGGCAGCCTGAGAGAAATAGACGATTCTGCGTTTTTCGACTGTCAGCAGCTCGACGATGTAAAGCTCCCGAACGGGATCGTAAGAATTGGGGATTGGGCGTTTGGCGGCTGTCATGAAATCAAGTCTGTCACGCTGCCCAAAAGTGTCAGCGAACTGAGTGAAACAGCATTCTCATATTGCCTCGGGCTTGAAAGTCTGACAGTTGACCCCGAAAATTCGAGCTATTGCAGCGATGACGACGGTGTTGTATATACAAAAGACATGACAAAGCTTGTTGTTTATCCGAGAGGAAGCAAGCTGACCAAATACAGCGTACCCGACGGGGTTATATCTATCAACACAAATATTTTGTATTCTAATTTAGAGATTTTGAGCCTGCCGACTTCATTTGAGGGTACCGACGGCAGTGATACGGAAACGCCGGAGAATTTGAAAATCATATATTTCAGAGGCAGTAAGGAGCAATGGGAAAGGATACCGCTAAGCACACCTGTTTCTGTCATTTGCCGACGCGGCATCCCCAAAACGCAGGTAATGCTCAAGCTTGATCTGGCATATGTGAAGGTCAAAGCGTCAATGGAAGAAATACGGCAGAAAATTAAAGATTTCTTCAGAAGCGATCCCATTTGCAGCCTACCCGAGCCGGTCATGGAAAGAGACTTCCGTTATAAAAAGGAGGCAACAAAATGAAAACAGCAAAGAAATTTTTGGCTGTGCTGATGTGCGCGGCAATGCTCTTCGGCAGCGTTGCAATGTTCGGCGGCATAGCCTCCGCGGCCTATGAAAAGGAAGGTTTCCTGACTTTTCAGATAGAGGGCGACGGAGCGGTGCTTATCAAATGCGACGAGAGCGCAACCGGCGAGATAACAGTGCCTGCCGCTATCGGCGGCGTGCCCGTCAAGAGGATCGCGAGCGCCGAATTACTCGGCGGACGGTTTGGCGCATTCGGAAGCTGTGAAGGCATAACGAAGCTGAACTTGCCTGACAGTATAACGCAGATAGACGATGCAGCTTTTATCTATTGCTCAAAGCTCGCCGAGATAAACATTCCCGCAGGCGTGACGGGGATAGGCAGCAACTGTTTCGACGGATGCGAAAGTCTCAAAAAAATAGACATCCCCGACGGTGTAAAATCCATAGGCCATAATGGCTTTGCGGGGTGTAAAAGCCTTGAGGAAATTACTATACCCGAAGGCGTGACTTCCATTGACTTCTATGCTTTTCTCGATTGTGTAAACCTCGAAAAAGTCAAAATCCCCGAAAGCATCAAAGAGATAAGTTACAGAGCTTTCTACAACTGCACCAACCTTAAAAGCATTAACTTGCCGCGCGGCATTTCGGATATCGGATTCGAGGCTCTTGACGGCACGGCGCTCTATAACGACAAGCTCAATTGGGAGAACGGAGTGCTATATGTTGACAGCGTCTTGATCAGCGCGGAGAAATCCATTGACGGAGCATATGAGATAAAGCAGGGAACAACATTGGTCGCGTCCGCCGCGTTTAACGAATGCTATGGGCTGACTTCGGTCACATTCCCCGCCGGGGTTACAGGCTTATGTGATAGTGCGTTTCTGCGCTGCGACGGCTTGTCTGCGGTGCGGCTGCCCGATGGGCTGATCTCAATAGGCGACTTTGCATTTTCCCACTGTACCGGTCTTATGGATGTGAGCATTCCTGACAGCGTCACTTATTTAGGTTATGGTGCGTTTGAGGACAGCGGCATTTACAACGCCTTCAATTTTGACGGCAATGTGTTTTATATTGACAACGCCCTTATCCGCGCGTCAGAGAATTTGAGCGGGGAATATGCGATAAAAGAGGGCACGACCGCTATAGCCGAGGCGGCTTTTGCTAACGCGCGGGAATTGACCGACGTCGTTGTGCCGAACAGTATAAAAGTGATAGCAAGAAGAACCTTTGATGAGTGCGTCAGCCTTAGAAAGGTCGTTCTCAGTGATGGACTTAAGGAAATAGGCGACCGAGCTTTCTTCAACTGCTGTAAACTCACCGACCTGACCATTCCGAGCAGTGTAACGGAAATCGGCACTGTTGCATTCTACAGCACTGCATTGGAAAGAGTTGATTTGCCGCAGAATCTGACCGTTATCAGCCACGGCTTGTTCGAGAATTCTTCTCTTAAGGAGATAAATATTCCCGAGACAGTTACCTATATCGGCTTCGAAGCGTTTGCCGATTCGGAACTCAAGAGCGTTTATATCCCTGCAAGCGTTGAAAAAATAGAAGATGATGCTTTTGGCGGTCGGTATTCACTCGAAAAAATAACCGTATCGCCCGAGAACAGGAATTATGCGGGCGACGGGTGCGGCGCGCTCTTTACCAAAGATATGAGAACTCTCATTATGCTTCCCGACGGCACAAAGATCACCGAATACACAATTCCCGATGGCGTATACACCGTATGTTCCGGGGCTATTAACGGCAGGGTCGAGGTCGTCAATGTGCCTGCGTCGGTGGATGAGTGCAGGGACGCTTTCAGAGGCAATCGGCTCACAGCCGTAAATGTTGACCCCGCGAACAAGCAGTATGCGAGCGATGAATACGGCGTGCTTTATAACAAAGAAATGACCGAGCTGCTCTGCTACCCGAAGGGCAGTCCGCGCGACCGCTACAGAGTGCCCGACGGCGTTACCGCGATATCGGATTACAGCATCACCAATACCGCTCTCAATGTTATCAGCCTTCCTGCTTCTCTGGTGTATTCGCCCCCCTTCAGCATATACGATAACGGCATAGATTTAATTTATTTCAGAGGGAACAAGGATCAGTGGGAAAATATCAAAAACGAATGGGACTATGATGGTGACAGGGAGAACTGCGCGCCCGTCATAATCGGCAGAGACATTCCAGAGGATGAGGCAAAGCTGAATTCCGACCTTGCCCTTGCGAATCTCAAGACAAGATTTGCGCTTATCAGGGCGAATATCAAAAATATCATCGACAAAATCATTCGCTTCCTCAAGCGTATATTCGACAGCATCGGAATACGATGACCGTCAATTCTCCGTCGGCTCGACCCCCGTGCCGATGGCTGAATTAAAGGCAGCGCCTGCGACCTTGCGGCTGAAATCAACAGTGACCGCTTCGCCCCCTTTCCGCAGCGCCGCAGGCCGCCTGCCCCCGATAAATAACAGAGGATAATATAAGAGTTCCAGTTTCTTTGAGGAGTTTTTATATATAGCGGGAAGCAGCCCGCAACCAGGCAGACCCCGCCGTCTCTGAGGCGACGGCGGGGAAAAGCCTGCCCACGGTTTTGTATTCGGCAGAGTATCTCTGCAAAGATAATATCAAATTTTGAGGAGTCAGAAAAATGAAGAACAAAAAACTATTCACACGCGCATTATCGCTGATGATTTGCATGATAATGGTGCTCGGTTCGGTTGCCGCAGGAGCCGACGGGATTGAAAGCATTTTCAGCGAGAAAGCACAAGCCGCTTCTGTTTTAGACGGTAAACTTTTGTGGCCGGTTTCATCGTCATATTCAATGACCCGCCCTTTCTCGGCGACAGGACATAAAGCAGTTGATATTAACAATTGTACCGGCAAGGATATAGTTGCCGCATATGACGGAACGGTTTATGCTTACTACAATAAATGTCAGCATTATTCTGCAAGTTGCACATCTTGTGAGAAAGGCGGATACGGTGTCGGACTGATAATAAAGCATACAATTAATGGTACAACATACTATACGCATTATGCACACATGGTGTATAACTCAATACCGCAGAAGTTCAGTCAGGTAGGTGCAACTGTTAAACAGGGAGAGGTAATAGGTAAGGTTGGCTCATCCGGCAACTCCACAGGACCACATTTGCACTTTCAAGTGACATCAGGAGCAAATGCCTGGAGCAACTATATAAACAATACCCCTACGGACAAAAGGCACAATTATGTTTCTTCAAGCGGCATTTCTTATATTTATAGCCTTGTCACCTCTGAACTTGAAATGTTCTTGAATGACAGCCAGTATAACTACGCATACAATTCTGATTTTGCCACTTTGGATAAAACACATTACAGAGGCAGGAACTCATCTGAGTATGAATTCAGCGTTGATCCTTCCGAAAAGATAGACGGATATAACAGCTTGAAAATCAAGGCTCTTGTTGCGGGCGCAGATCAGAAAGACATGATCATTGATACTCAACTTCAAAATTCTACCGCTTTTGGAAATACAGGCGATGACAAAAGTTTTATAATCTCGTTTTTCGCAAAAGCTGATGTTGACGGCGCAAAAATGTATTGGCGCTGGGGAGGAGATCCGACATATAAATCAATATCTCTTTCGACCGAATGGGAGTATTATTCTATAGTTACGGATAAAAAACGAGACTATAATTTCTGCCTTCATCCGTATATTGACAGAGAGTGCTCAGTTTGGCTGAATCAGTTCCAAGTTGGAGGTCTTAGACCGTTTAAATCAGATAGTGGAAAGGTAGTTGCGACCATTAGGCTGAGAAGCGGAGAAAAGTGGGGAACACTTCCTACTCCGACACTTGCAGGTTATACTTTTGACGGGTGGTATACGGAAAAGGACGGAGGTACCAAAGTCACTAGTGAAACCACGGTAACTCCGCTTAATCTGAGAGTTTTTGCACATTGGAGTAAATCGGGCAATTATACCGTCGAATTACATAATAATTATAGCGAGAAAAACTATATTTCAGGAATCGAGAATAGCATAGATAATCTAAATGAACCGATAAACAAATACTTAAAATCCAGAGATACTAGTATGTACAGAATATCGGTCGATAATTATAACAAATTTGAAAATAGAAGCAGTGTAAAAATCGAAGGAAAGAAAATCGGTTCATCCTATGGCGACGATATCATTCTGTTCACAGATACAAATTCCGCACCTGATACCGGCGGTGTAGGTGAAAGCAAAAACATGACAATGTCCTTCTACGCTAAGGCAAATACAGCGGGAACGAAACTGTACTGGCGTTGGGGCGGAGATACACAATATAAAACTGTATCACTTTCCACAAACTGGGAACACTATAGCGTTTCATTGCCTAAACTTAAAACATACGCAGACGATCTTCATGTTCATTTCAATACCGTCGGAACTGTGTGGCTCAGTCAGCTACAGTTAGAGGACGGAGATGCGGCGACGGACTATGTTCCGGAAACATCAGGCATTTTCGATGAATTTACTTATTCTGGTTCATTCAGCAGCAGTACGCTCAGCTCCTATGTGCCGGTCAGAGAGGGTTACGATTTTGACGGCTGGTATACAAGCAATGTCGGCGGCGCAAAAGTTACATCGAGCAATGATGTAGCCCTCGGCGATGTGAAGCTCTACGCTCACTGGTCAAAGTCCGCATGCAAGCATATCTATGTAGTTGTAGCCGATACCGAGCCTACCTGTCTGAACGATGGCAGCAAGACATTTAAATGCTCCAAGTGCGGCGATTCATATGTAGAAGCCGTCCCCGCCCCCGGGCATAAGGCGGGCGAATGGACGGTTGAGACGGCTGCGACCTGCACCGCAGCGGGCAAGCGAGTGAAATATTGCACCGTTTGTAGAGCGGTTGTTGAAACAGAGACCCTGCCCGCAAAGGGTCACAGCTTCGGCGAGTGGAAACAGGGCGCGGCGTCCTCTTGCACCTCGGACGGCTATGAATACAGGGTATGCGCGTCCTGTGGATTCGTTGAGAATAAGAATGTTTCCGGCACCGGCCATTCATGGGCTTCGGAGTACACGGTCGATAAGGCTGCCACCTGCACCGAGAACGGCTCAAAATCAATTCACTGTACCAAGTGCTCCGCAACTGCAAACAGCACGGTGATACCCGCCAAGGGTCACAGCTTCGGCAATTGGCGCACTCTGAATGAGGCCACCTGCACCGCCGACGGCTCAGAGATAAGGAATTGCTCCGCTTGCTCGGCAACCGAGAAGCGAACCGTGGCCGCAAAGGGTCACATCTGGCAGGATGATTTCACCGTAGATAAAGAGGCTACCTGCACCGAAACCGGCGTCAAATCAGTGCATTGCAGGAATTGCTCCGCAACAAAGTATGAGACAGAGATAGCCAAGAAACCGCACAATGTTGTCATTGACAACTCAGTTGCGGCGACCTGCACAACGGCAGGCTTGACCGAGGGCAGCCATTGCTCGACCTGCGGCACGGTTATCAAAGCGAGGACGACTGTTCCCGCCACCGGTCACACCGATATGAATAACGACGGTCTTTGCGACAAGTGCGGCAAGAGCCTTGTGCCGACTGTTTATCCGAAACTCTCGATCAGAACCCCCTCGACCACAACGGTCAGCTACGGATTCACGCTGAATCTTCATGCGAACGTGACAGACCTGCCCGAGGGCGCAAGGGTAGTATGGAGCATGGACGGCAGCGGATTTGAACTTATACCCTCCGCCGACGGCATGACCTGCGGCGTGAAATCCGTCTCCAAGGGCTCGGCGACGATAACCGCAAAAGTCGTTGACAAGACCGGCAACGCAGTTAAGGACGCAAACGGCAATGAGATAACCGCTTCGCAGCAGTTGACCTCAAAAGCAGGCTTCTTCCAGAAGCTCGCAGCGTTCTTCAAAAGGCTCTTCGGCTCAAATATGGTCATCCCCTACGCACTGAACAAGCTGATGAAGTAAACCAAACCCCCGGGCAGTTTCTCAACTGCCCGGGGGTGATTGTTTAGCGGTGTTTAATTTTTACGCTGCTTTTATTTATAGATAATTCTGTTTAGTGCTGTTTTGATTTACGGTAATTTATCGGGATATTAATTCGGTATTTAAATTTGGTGATATTATCATCGGAGCTGCTTTGTTACGCCGTAGCTTCTTCGGCGGGAGATGCTTCGGCATTCTCCGCATTATCGCAGGTGTTATCGGCTTCGTCGTCTTTCTTCTCCTCGGGCGGGAGGGTGACGGGGCGCAGGGCGACTATGAGGTTGACTATTGCCGAGAGCAGGAACAGCGCCGAGCTGACGAAAACGCCCCAACTCACGCCGCCGCTGACCGCGTCGGCAAGGGTGGTCTGTGCCATAAGAGTGTTGAAGCTGTGGAAACACACGGCGCTTGCCGCCATCATCAGGCTTGCGAGCAGATTGGTGACGAAAAGCCCCTTGCTGTCGAATTTTTTGAAATTCAGCAGCAGGAATACAAGGCTGACGGGCAGCGAGAGCGCACTGAGCGCCACAAAGAGCAACGCCAGCAGCAACCGCAGCGACGGCGCGCCTATAACTGCCGAGCCGGGGGCGCTGATAAGCCCGCCGAGGTCGAGATTCATTATATTTTTGACTATTGTTATCGCGTTGAGCGTGAAATTCTGCTCAAAGTAGGGAATAGACACAGCAAGCGTGCCAAGCGGGAGCAGGAACGAGAAAAGCGGCAGCACGCTCACGGGGATGCGGGCGATACGCAGCTTTGTGCCGACAAATGAGAATTTGAAGCGGCGCATGGATTCGTGGAGCTTTGCAAATGCCGCCTCGGCGACAACGGAATCCTCCTCAAGTCGGCGTTCCCAGTCGTAGTTGGCGATATTGACCCCGCATTTGGGGCACTCCGCCTTGACATTCCAAATATGCAGCTTTATGCCGCAGTGCGGACATTTTGCCATAAGTATCACCTTTCATCAGTTTATTGTTGAACGCACGTCATTTTTGGCCGTAATAGGCGTTTGCGCCGTGCTTTCTGAAATAGTGCTTCTTCTGAAGAAAAATATTCGCCGTCGGAGCGTTCATGCGCTCGCTGAGGTAGGCGTCCTTGGCGACGGCCTCAAGGACTGCTGAATTTTTGGCTGCCTCGGCAGCGCTTTTGCCCCAGGTGAACGGCCCGTGGGAGCGCACGAGCACGGCGGGCACGGCTTCGGGGTCGATCGAGCGGCTCTCGAAGCATTCGGCTATGACCTTGCCCGTGTTAAGCTCGTATTCACCCTCGATCTCCGCCTCGGTCATATCCCTTGTGCAGGGGATCGCGCCGTAGGCAAAGTCGGCGTGGGTCGTGCCGTAGGGCTGAATATCCCTTGCCGCCTGTGCAAAGGCGACCGCAAAGGTCGAGTGCGTGTGCGCGACGCCGCCTATAGCGGGGAAGCGGCGGTATAGCTCAAGGTGTGTCGGCGTATCGGAGGAGGGGTTAAGACTGCCCTCGACAACATTGCCGTCAAGGTCGAGCAACACCATGTCCTCGGCTCTCAGGCGTGAATAATCTACCCCTGAGGGCTTGATGGCAAATATTCCGCTCTCACGGTCGATGCCGGAGACATTGCCCCAGGTAAAGATAACAAGCCCATATTCGACGAGCTTCATATTCGCCTCATAGACCTGCTGCTTCAGCGCCTCAAGCATACTATCACCTCACACATACAGTGTCGCAACGACTGTGGAATACACCCTCTCGGGGTTCTTTAAGAAATTTCTCTTCAATTCGTCCGCCTGGTCGAAGTCGGCGGCGTAAACGGTCAATTTCATCAGCGGTGTGCCTTTATTCAGGATGATGAAGGTCACGTCGTAGCCGTCCTCACGCTCGACGATATCCACCTTGCTGCTGCCTTTATTCTTCTCGGCAAGCTGTAAATTCAGAGCGTCGGAGAGGGCGGTCTCCCTAACCGTGGGGGGCACGTCGCTCTCAAGCTCGTCGAGCGAGGCCGCGCCCTTGGGCGTGATATACAGCAGCGACTCGGATGAAACGAGGCTGCCGTTGTCTATCAGTTCATCAAGCGCCTGCGTTGCTTCAAAATAATTCGCAAGCCCGTGAGCCTGCACGGCTTCGATAGCCATGCTCTCCGAGAGCGGATCTTTGACCGATTTGACAAGGAAGGCTATCAAAATGCGTATCTGTGTTTTGTTTCTCAGCCCGCCGGGGGATACTCCCGCGTCAAAGGCGTTGAATTCGTTATCCATGTTCTTTCTCCCTGCGCTCCTCAAGAGCTTTTTGGATCTCCTGCTTCTTTTTGCCCGTGTAGTCGTTGAATATCATCGGCACGGCTGCGAGAGCGAGGCCGATCATCGGGATTATCGTTATCATCACGAACATACCGTTGAACACTTTCTCGGGCTGATCAAGCACGGGCACGTCGTTAACGGGCTGGACGAAGCCGACATATTTGAGCACGAAGCCGGTGATATAGGTCGAGATGCCGGCGGTCAGCTTGCTGATGAAGGTCTGAGAGGCGAAACATACGCCCTCGGAGCGCCTGCCGGTCTTGAATTCGAGGTAGTCCACGCTGTCGGCGACCATGGCGTAGGTGATGACGTTGAATATCCCGAGCGGCAGCCCGATGACAACGAGCAGCGCCAGCAGGAGATAGAAGTTGCCGTAGCCGACAAGGTAGAGAATGCCGTGAACGGCGGCGCCGAAAACGGCGGAGCCGATATATATCGCCTTGAGCGAGAAATGCTTCCTGAGCACGGGCATGAGCAGCATCGCCGCGAGCATACCGACGCCGATAGCCACGGTCATGGCGGTCTGGACGATATCTTTGGGCACCGCACCCGAATCCTTGATGAGATAGGTCGCTATATAGCTGCCCGAGGTCTGAGCCATGAGCATGGTCGAGCCGAGCACGCTTGCAAGTATGAGCAGCAGGAGCGGTTTATTCCTGACAAAGGCGGAGACGATCTCGCCCGCGGTGACCTTCTCTTTGGGCTGCTCGACGCGCTCCTTGGTGCCGAAGAATGCAAGCAGCGAGAGGCAGGAGCCGAGCACGGCGAATATCAGCCCCGAGATAAAGAATCCCTTGGTGTTGCCCATCCCAGAGCGGAGCACGGGCACGAGCACGGTGGGCAGTATGCCGCCGACGGTGCAGAATATCCTGGCGGTCGATATAAATTTGGTGCGCTCGCTCTCAAGCGGAGAGACGACGGCGCTCATGCCCCAAAACGGGACATCCTGTATCGTGAAGCATATGCCCCACATCAGATAGGAGACGGTCGCATAGGCGAGCCTGCCGCCGTAGCCGCAATTCGGCACATAAAAGAGGGCGGCGGTGGCGATAAGAATGAGCGGCGGCGAGAAGAGCAGGTACGGCCTCAGCTTGCCGAATTTGCTCTTGGTCTTATCGACGATTATGCCCATTATCGGGTCGTTTGCTGCGTCAAATATCCTTGCGGCGAGGATTACCGTGCCCGCATGGACGGGGTCGAGCTTGGCGGCGTCGGTGTAAAATATGAGCAGGAAGGTGGACATCAGGGTGTATATCATGCTCCTGCCGAAGCCGGCGCAGGCGAAGCTGAGAGTCTCGCTCGTCTTGAGATACTTTTGCTGCATTATTTATTCCTCTTTCTGCCTTTGATATCTTTTCTTGCGCTTCTGTTGGGGTTGATGGGCTTGCCGTAGCGGCCCCTGTTGCGGCATTCATCGGTCAGGAAGCGATCCTTGGTCGCGTAAAGGCCGCAGAGATTTGCCCAGCCCTCGCAATAGAGCCAATAATACGAAACATTCTTCTCTTTCCTCATTTTAACCAGAGCGGGCAGACCGCACCAGATGAAGGAGGGCAGAGCGATCACGAGCAGCCATACGGGGCCGAGGATGAGGGACTGCACGGTGTGACCGTATTCATGGATTTTCATGTCGTGGAGCTTGTCGCCCGTGGTATTTTTATTGATGAAGATAAACATACCCAGCGACACGCCGCCGAAATTCTTCTTGTCGATATAGGTTATCACGGCGTTGTGGAATATCTCGCTCTTTGCGCCCTTTGACTTATATATGGCGAGCATCACAAGACCCGCGATATTCTGGAGTATCGCATATGTAAATTGCCAGAAATAGAAGAGGATCGCTCTGACGGTTTTCATAAAAAACACCTCGGAATTAATATTATTAATTTATTTTAACATATGTGCGCGGCTTTTTCAACATTCAGTCGTGAAAAACACGGCGAACTTTCAAATACTCATCCTCGGTTTCGCCGAGGCCGAGGAAATCCCCCTTGGGCGAATAGACCCGAAATATGCCCTCACCCTTGATCTTGAGCCTTTCAAGAAAAAGCTCGCCGCCGTTTAAGAAGCGTTTCGCCTGAGCCTCGGTGACGGTGACCGAGCCGTAGCCGCCGAGAGCCTTGTCAACGGGGAGCAGTATTTCGCCGAGCCTTTCTTCGTTTGCGGCGGCCTCAAGCTGCTCTATCGTCACAGCATCCTTTATATCAAAGCCGTTGGCGCTCGTGCGGCGCAGGGCGGTCATCACCGCTCCGCAGCCGAGCTTTTCGCCGATATCGGCTATAAGAGTGCGTATATATGTGCCCGAGGAGCAGGCGACGGCTATCTCGTATTCCCCCGCTTCGGCGTTCGCCGATAGGAAATCTATTGAGAATATGTTGACCTGCCTCGGCGTGCGCTCGACCTCGATGCCCTGCCTTGCAAGGTCATAGAGCCGCTGACCGTTGACCGATATTGCGGAGTACATCGGCGGAAGCTGGCTTATCTCGCCAACGAAGCCCTCGGAGGCGTCCCTGACCTGATGTTCAGAGCAATCCACCGCGCGGGTCTCAAGCACCTTGCCCGTGATATCGAGCGTATCGGTCACCGTGCCGAGGCGGAACGAAGCGATATAGCTCTTGTCGTGGCTCTCAAGCAGCTCGCAAAAGCGGGTCGCCCCGCCGAGCATGACGGTCAGCACGCCCGTCGCCATCGGGTCGAGGGTGCCCGTGTGGCCGCATTTCTTGGTGGAGCATATGCGCCGCACCCTTGCCACCGCGCCGAATGAGGTCATGCCACTGGGCTTATCTATTATAATGATACCGGTCATATTGTCGCCTCGCTGTAGTGTGATAATGCAATTGTACCATATTTTTGCCGCACTTTCAATAAAACAGATTGACATAATTTTGGCGCTGTTGTAAACTTAAACCGTAGGAAAGGAGGAATAAAAATGCTTTCAAAAAAATTTGTCTGCGCCGGTTACGATTACTCGACCTACACGGATTTTGTGCCCGCGCCGTATTTCAGAAAGAGCTTTTATGTCGAATGCCTGCCGACGGACTGCCGTGTGACGGTCTGCGGCCTAGGCTTCTATGATATTTTCATCAACGGCACAAAAATAACCAAGGGCTTGCTTGCCCCATACATCTCAAACCCCGACGATATAATTTATTATGATGAATACGACCTCTCCGAGTACCTTGCCGAGGGTGAAAACGTGCTCGGCTTCCAGCTCGGCAACGGTATGCAGAATTCGCCCGGCGGTCAGATCTGGGATTTTGATATAGCCGCGTTCAGAGGCGCGCCGAGGCTTGCCTTTGCGCTGGAGCTTGACGGCGAGACGATAGAAGCGGATGACAGCGTCAAGACCGCCGCTTCGCCGATAGTGTTTGACGACCTGCGCTGCGGCTGCTTCTATGACGCGAGGAACGAATCCGACGGCTGGGCTGAGCCGGGCTTTGACGACAGCGCATGGAAAAGCGCCCTCAGAGCCGAAACTCCGAGGGGTGAAGCCCGCATTTGCGAGGCCGAGCCGATACTGCCGAGGGAGACTTTGAAGCCCGTATCCGTTCGCCGCTGCACCCTTGCCCATTATGAGGCGAGAGGCGACGTCGTAAAGGATTCAAAGCCGTTTTGCAGCAAGGAAAAAGAGGGCTGGCTCTATGATTTCGGCGTCAACACGGCGGGCATAGAGACTCTGCGTATCAAGGGCGAGCGCGGTCAGCAGATAGACCTGCAATTCGCCGAATACATCAACCCCGACGGCGAGCTTGACTACGGCAACCTCGGCTTTTACCCCGACGGCTTCGTGCAGAGGGACGTCTATATCCTCAAGGGTGAGGGCGAGGAAGTCTTTGAGCCGCAGTTCACCTATCATGGCGCAAGATACTGCCTTGTGCTCGGCCTCACCGACGAGCAGGCGACCGAGGAGCTGCTGACCTTTGACATCTGCACCTCCGCCATAGGCGACAGGGGCGATTTCCGCTGCTCCGATGATACTGTCAACAAGCTGCAGGTCATGACCCGCAACTCCGATCTCTCGAATTTCTACTATTTCCCGACGGATTGCCCGCACAGGGAGAAGAACGGCTGGACGGGTGACGCCGCCGTCTCCTGCGAGCAGCTTTCGCTGAATTTCGCGCCCGAGAAGAGCTATAAAGAGTGGCTCAGGAATATAAGAAAAACTCAGAAAGAGACGGGCGAGCTGCCCGGCATCATCCCCACGGGCGGATGGGGCTATGAATGGGGCAACGGCCCCGCATGGGATCAGGTTGCGACAGTGCTGCCGTATATGACATACCTGCTTCGCGGCGACAGGGAGATACTCGAGGAGAACTCCCCGACCATAATGCGCTACGCCGAGTATATCTCAAGGAACAGAACCGCGAGGGGCACGGTGGAGCTGGGGCTTGGCGACTGGTGCCCCGTGACAAAGTTCAAATCCCCGCTTGAATTCACCGACAGCGTGGTCTGCATGGATATCCTTGACAAGGCGGCGTATATCTTCTCCGTGCTCGGTCAGCCGCTGCAAGAGAAATTCTGCGTGAAGCTGCGCCGTGAGATCCGCTCCGCCGTCAGGGAGCATCTTGTCGACCTGAGCACCTGCACGGCGATAGGCTGCTGCCAGACCTCGCAGGCGATGGCGATATATTACAACGTATTTGACCCGGGCGAGAAGGCTCAGGCGTTCAAGGTGCTGCTGAAAATAATCTCCGACTCCGACGACCATATGGACTGCGGCATCCTCGGCGCAAGGTGCCTGTTCCGCGTGCTTGCCGACCACGGCAAGGCCGAGCTTGCCTATGAGCTGATAACGAGGCCGGATTACCCCTCCTACGGCAACTTTGTCACAAGGGGGCTCACCGCCTTGCCCGAGGATTTCCTGAGGGAGGGTCATCGCCCGAATTCGCTCAATCATCACTTTTTCGGCGATATTTCGGCGTGGTTCATCGAGTATATCGCGGGCATAAGAGTAAACCCCGCGGGCAACGACTGCCGCGAGGTGAGGGTGACGCCGAATTTCATCGCCCGCCTCGATTTCGCCGAGGGTCACTATGACACCGTGGGCGGCAGGGTGGCCGTGCGTTGGGAGCGCGACGGCAGCGACATTGCGCTGACGGTCGAATGCGCCGACGGAGTTCACGGCGAGATCCGCCTGCCGAACGGTTGCAGATTTAAGCAGTCGCAGCTCTCGTTTGCGGAGCTTGAGAGCGGCAGATATGAAATAGTATACTAAAAAGAAATGAGGCTGTTGTCGTTTGACAACAGCCTCAGCGGTTTTAAATTATTTCTCGGCGAGAGTGGTTATCTCGGCGGGGTCGGTCCTGTCTATCGAATACTTGACAGTGTTCTGATAGCGGAAGGTTACGGGCACGGTGCCGACGCTCTCAAGCGAGCCCTGACCGGTGACCTCGGTAGCCACGTCGATATTCTTGACATACTCTATCTCGATGACCTCGTCGGTCTCGACAAGAGCGGTGATGATTATCTGGCAATCCTTATAGGTGAGGGTGGGATCCTTGACGGTGAGATATTTCTCAGCCTTTCTGAATTCATCCATTACCTCGTCGACGTTGCCCATGTCATACGCCTTCTCGATAACTGCGGGCAGAGTGGGGCTCTTGAGGTTGAGGGTGATGGTCCTCTGGAGGCCGTTGTCAACGCAGGTAGCCTTGTCGACATCGTCGAGGGTGAGGGCGCTGACATAATCCATGCCCTTAACGGGAAGGAAGCCCTTGAGATCGTCGCCGTAGGCAGCCTCCGCGCCGTCGTTGTGGAGCATATAGCTGTCAAGCGAATTGATAGCGGCGTTGACATACTCGTTGTCGCTCATCTTGACGCTGTTGCCCTCGGCGTCGGTAGCCTTGGTTATCTTCTTTTTCTGGCTCATCTTGACGGTGGCCTTGATATCCTTCAGCTCGTTGACGTGGAGGTTAAAGTATTCAAAGATGGTGGCGGTATTCTTCTGAAGATTCTCAGGTGAATATGTAGTGTCGGTCACGACCTTGCTCTCCTCGTCAAGAGAGGTGGTGATGTCGGTCGGCAGGGGGGTCTTTGCCTTAACGGTCGTCGTAGTCTCTTCTTCGGAGGTGGAGCTGCAGCCCGCAAAAGCAAAGAGGAAAGCGAATGCGAGGATCACGCTCACGACGGCGAGGATCTTTTTGTTCATATTGAGATTTTCTCCTTTCGCAATCGGCAAAGAGCCGTGCATTTGTGCATTTATAAAAGTTATTATAGCACAATTTTCGCCGAGAAAACAGCAAAATTATCGTTAAATCAAAATTTTGTTGAAACGGCAAAATTTTGCAACGCGGATTTGTGGATAATGCCCAAAATATCAGACGTTGAGACCCTTTTCGTCAAAGAGGAATACGGTCTCAAGGCAGATGTCAACGCCCGCTTCGATGGTCTTGAGGTCAAGATTGTCGTGGGTGTCGAGCCTTGTGTGATAGTAACGGGCGGGCGCGGGATCCATTGCCGCGAAGCTGGTCGCCTTTATGCCTGCCTGCGAGAGAGCGGCGGCGTCGGTCGAGCCGAGCGAAACGGTCTTGAACGGGATGTCGTAGCCGGCGATTTTTGCGCCCTCATAGAGGAGCTGCGAAGCCTCGTCGTCGTTCTTGACAAGACCGGTCATATCCTTATTATATATAGCCATGAAGTCGTAGTCTCTGACGGTGTCGAAGCCGACGAATACGGTCTCGACGTCCTTCTCATTCTTGAACTGCTCCGCGTGAGCCTTGCAGAATGCCTTTGCGCCTCTGAGACCTGCCTCCTCGGCGCCGGTGCAGACGACCCAAACCTCGGTGTTTTCGAAGCGGATGTCGTGATCCTGGAGGAATCTGGGCACTGCCATTGCGGTGTAGCAGCCGGTGAGGTTGTCGTTTGCGCCCTCAACTATCCTCTTGGGGTCATAGAAGAGCAGGCAGAAAAGGAATACGGGAATGAAGCAAACGGAGATTATTGAGAGCACCCAGATCGCCTTACTGTCGGCGGGTGAAGTGCCGCCGATAACGATGATGAGAGCTACGATATCCGCAACTGCTGTGAAGAGTACGCCGATCATGCCTATGCCTATCGAGGGCACGACGAGCTTCGGGCCGCCCCAATAGGTGAAGCGCCACTCCATTGCGGAGTCCGCATGGCCGGAGACGATGATGCGGCGCTTGGTCTCGCCCGAGGGCTTCCTGACAGCTACCACGTTGTGCGAGGTGCTCTTTTTGGTGAACGGGTCAAGGGTCTCTTTATAGAAAAGGAACTCGGAGATAACAAAGAAAAGGGCGATAACGACAAGGGCTACGCCTATGCCGAGCAGGGGGTATGCGGCTGCGGGGAAGAAGTGGGAGAGGAACAGCATAACTGCCGCTGCGGTGACGCAGAATACGGTCAGCTGGATCCAGCCCATGAACGCTCTCGGGTGAAGTGAGAACGACTCGATATTGACATCGTCGCAAGTGGTTTTAAGCTCCTCGGCCATCAGCTTCTGTGCCTCAAGCTCTTTCTCCGTGCCTGCACAGCGCGGACCGACGGTCTTGCAGATGTTCTTTATGTTTCTTGCGACATAATTAGCGTACATTCTGCGTTCCGACGTGTAGTTTTTGACACTTTCGTTTGCTTTCAACGCAAACACACTCCTTTCGGAAATTGTTAAAATTTATTTACAATGCGATTTTAAATTTGACAATCGCTTGTATCCGAGTTACAATATAAGGTGCAACATAAATTTATAATCTTTTAAGGGAGATCGAGATAATGAAAAAAACTTTGGGATGCGTCCTGCTCGGCATTCTCGCCGTGGTGCTCATCGGCTACGGCATAACGAGCGCTGTCGAAAAGAAGGACCCCGTGATAACCGAGGGCACGGTCAACGACGCATATAATAACGCCGCTACCAAGGGCATTCTTGCGGGTGACACCGCCCCCTCCGAGGGAACTTCGGCATCCTCCGCCGCTTCAACCGCCGCAGGCACCACCGCAGCCGCCGCGGCAAACGCCGTTGACGACTATGAATACGCCTATGCGGGCTTCCACCCCGCCTACGCCAACCTCAATATTTCGGATTGGACCTTGCTGCTGGTCAACAGGGATTATATCCTGCCCGACAACTATGAAGTGAAGCTCGCCCCCGCGGTCAACTCCGACCCAGACGGCGCAAAGCTCGACTACAGAGTGGCTCCGCACTACAACGAGATGTATCTTGCCGCCGAGAAGGACGGCATCGAGCTGACCCCGATCTCGGGCTACCGCTCATTCACCCGCCAGAGGAATAACTTCGAGCGCAAGATAAATAAGTATCTTGACCAGGGCTACAGCAAGGCGGAGGCGACCAAGATGGCCGCTACGATAATCCTGCCGCCCGGCACAAGCGAGCATAACGCGGGTCTTGCAATGGATATTTGCAGCCTCGAGCAGAGCTTCGATAAGACCGCAGAATTCAGATGGCTCAACGAGCACGCCGCCGATTACGGCTTCATCCTGCGCTACACCGAGGAGAAGCAGGACGTGACCAAGATAATCTATGAGCCGTGGCACTGGCGCTATGTCGGCGTTGAGAACGCCAAGGCAATAAAGGCGAGCGGCAAATGCCTTGAAGAGTATCTGGGAGCGGTAAGTTAAGGCCTGCGGGTGTTTCCTTTCTCGCCGCCCTCCGAGATGCCCTCTCGGCAAAGAACGACCTTAACGGTCTTAAACATTATTTTAATATCAAGCCAAAGGCTCTGTTTGTCAACGTATTCTTTGTCAAACAGGGCTTTTTCTTCTATCGAGAGCTTGTCCCTGCCGTTGACCTGAGCCAGCCCCGTCATGCCCGGGCGCACGGAGTAAACGCCGTATTCGCGGCGCAGCGCCCTTATCTCCTTCTCCTCGGGGATGAGCGGGCGCGGACCCACAAAGCTCATCGAGCCGCTGAGGATATTGAAGAGCTGGGGCAGCTCGTCAAGGCTGGTCTTCCTGAGAAATCTGCCGCTTTTTGTGATGCAGTTGACCGATTCGGTCAGCTCGTCGGTCGCCACGTTGCGAGTATTGCAGTGCATGGTGCGGAATTTATAGACATAAAACAGCTTGTTATCCTTGCCCACGCGATACTGCTTAAATATGACGGGCGAGCCTGCGTCAAATAGGATTATGACGCTGATTATAAGGAAAAGCGGGGAAAGCAGGATGATGAGCAGCAGGCTCATCGTGAAATCGAAAAAGCGTTTCATTTTACACCCCGATTGTCAATGGTTGCCGGACCAGAAGATGTAGTCCGAGATAAGTACCGCCCGCACGGGCGCGGCCTCCAGCCCGTCATAGAGCACGGGAGGGGCAAAGAGAAAATATTCGCCCGGCTGCACTTCAGAGAGGTCAAGCCCCTCGAGGATAGCCGTGCCGCCCTGCATGAACGCCTTGTGAGGGGCGGTCTCGTTGCCCGCGCAGCCGACGGAGAGTGAATCCGTGCCGATGAGCATCAGACCCCTGCCCGACAGCTCCTCGGCGGAGGAATCCATAAAGAAGGCTCTGCCGCCGCCCTTTATCAGCAGCCGCTTGCACTTCTTAGGAAAATGCTTGTCGACATATTCGCCCGTGATGACCCCGCCCGGCACCTGAAGCACCGTGCAAGGCCCGATGAAGGCGTCAAGCTCCATGCTGTCTATCGCGGCGCCGCCGCTGAGGAAGTGGAGCGGAGCGTCGGCATGGGTGCCCGTGTGCGCCGAGGCGTGGACGGCGGTGATATTGCAGTCGCCGCCCTCACCGATGCAGGCGAGCCTCTCGGCCTTCGGCTTCGGGTCGCCCGGGTAAACGTCGCAGGAAAAGAATTTTCTCGAAATATCGATTATCTTCATAATACCAACAGTGAGCCGTCAGTTCTTGAGCGACTCCATCTTGAGATAAGCGTTTATAAAGCCGTCGATGTCGCCGTCCATAACGGCGTTGATGTTGCCGGATTCAAAGCCGGTGCGGTGATCCTTGGCGAGGGTGTAGGGCATGAATACATAGGAGCGGATCTGGCTGCCCCATGCAATCTCACGCTGCTCGCCCTTGATGTCGTCTATCTTGTCGAGGTGCTCTCTCTCCTTTATTTCAATGAGCTTGGATTTGAGCATCTTCATGGCGACTTCCCTGTTTTGATGCTGGCTGCGCTCGACCTGGCAGGCGCAGACAATGCCCGTGGGGATGTGGGTTATACGCACGGCGGAGGAGGTCTTGTTGACCTTCTGGCCGCCCGCGCCGCTGGAGCGGTAATAGTCTATCTTGAGGTCGTCGGGGTTTATCTCGACCTCAACGGTGTCGTCGATCTCGGGCATGACCTCAAGCGAAGCAAAGGATGTGTGCCTCCTGCCCGAGGAATCGAACGGAGAGATACGAACAAGCCTGTGAACGCCCATCTCGCCCTTGAGGTAGCCGTAGGCGTTCTCACCCTCGACAAGCAGCACGGCGGATTTGAGACCCGCTTCATCGCCGTCGAGGAAGTCTATCATGCTGACCTTGAAGCCGTGCTTCTCGCCCCAATGCTGATACATACGCACGAGCATCTGGTTCCAATCCTGAGCCTCGGTGCCGCCAGCGCCGGCATGGAAGGTGAGTATGGCGTTCTTTGAGTCGTATTCGCCGGAGAGCAGGGTGCTCAGGGTCATGGCCTCAAGCTTCGATACAAAAGCGTCGACGCTGTGCTTGCATTCGTCGAGCATATCGAGATCCTCCTCTTCGTTGGAGAGCTCGATGAGCACGAGTGCGTCGTTATATTCATTCTCAAGCGCGGTGTAGGCAGCGACCTTGTTTTTGAGCTGGCTTATGCGCTGCTGCACCTTCTGCGAATTCGCAAGGTCATTCCAGAAGCCGTCCTCGGCGGTCTGAGCCTCGAGCTTCGCTATCTCCTCATTCATCGCGTCAAGCCCGAGAGCCTCTCTGAGCTGCTTGAGCTTATCTTCGTAGTCGAGGAGTGAAAGTCTTAATTCTTCAAATTGGATCATATTTATTCTCCTGATATAAATTTTTCATTTTATTACGGTGAGAAAAGGCGATTATCAATGTGCGAACATAAAAATTCTCCCGATGCGTAATTTTTCACCCTACATTATATATAAAAAATGGTGAAATGTAAAGAACTTAAATTATTTTTTAAATAATAATTGAAATTTAAAGAACAATTAGGTAATATATAAGGTGTAATATAGTAGCAGTCCCGGAAAAGTTATAAAACGTATATGGTTAAAAGAAGAAAAGCACTTCTCATGAACTTGACAGCGCGGGAAGCGATAAATTGTGAAACAAGCGTTAAAGCTGATAAGGGGGAAAAATGAAAAAGAAGGTATTAACGGCACTCCTAATAATTGAAACTGTTTTGCTGACGGTTATATTAATTTTTGGGCTTTTCCGCTTTAACACCAGTAAAACGGAAAAAGAGGTTTACCGGCAGATGTCGGAGGACGGAAGCCAAAATGTGGTTATATATGAGGTCGGAGAACCTGATTGGCCTTTTGGCAAGGCTCATTATAAAGTATATGGGCCTTCAAACTTCTTTGTCGATGTTTCTGATGACGGAGGAAGAGGACAATTTACTGTCGAGTGGAAAGAAACTTCTGTAGTTATCACTTTCAGAGGATCTGAACAGAAAGATGCAGTATACGAGCTCCCGTTCGGATAAAACCGATTTTGATTAAAGTATTATTTTAAAAGGAGATTAAAAATCGCAGATGAAATATAACGGTTTGCCTTGCCCCGTTTGCGGCAGGATAATGACTGACGACGACGATATCGTCGTTTGCCCCGAATGCGCCACCCCGCAGCACCGTGAATGCTGGATGAAAACGGGGCACTGCATAAATGAAGATAAACACTCGAGCGGCTATGTGTGGGCTGCCCCCGAGGCTCAGCCGGGGGCGGAGCAAAGCGAATCGCCCGCCGAGGAAGCGGGAGCCCCCGCAAGCGTCAAGATATGCCATGTCTGCGGCAGTGAGAATCCGCCGGAGGCTCTGCATTGCGGCAACTGCGGCGCCCTCTTTGACGGCGGGCAGCGTGACCCCTCCGAGCCGAAGAACTGCCCGATGTGCGGCAGGCCGAACGACGGCGACGCTCTGCACTGCAAATATTGCGGCGCACCGTTCCTCGCCGACGGAGCTTATCCGCAGAATCCCTATCTTTTCGGTGCGGGCATAGACGAAAACGAGGATATCGGCGGCAGGAAAGCGGGCGAGATCGCCTACTATGTGCAGACCTCCGCTCCGAGATATCTCCGCAAATTCAAGAGATTTGCCTCGGGCAAGAAGCTCTCGTTCAACTGGGCGGCGTTCTTCTTTGCGCCGTATTGGTTCTTTTACCGCAAGCTCTATAAGGTCGGGGCGATATTCCTGCTGATATTCGCGGCGACCTCGCTTGCCCTCTCAGGCCCCGCGAACGACTATATCGACGCGGCGAATAAATTCTACACGGCAATGGGCAACAGCAGCGTGACCGACGAGCAGGCGAACGAGCTTGCCGACGAATTCGTGCAGGCGACCGCAAAGACAATGCCGATAATCGGCGGCGTGTCGCTTGCGCTGCGCCTTATCTGCGCCCTGACCGCCGACCTTTTCTACTACAGGAAGATGCAGAAGGATCTGGCGATGATAGCCGACGAGATCGACGATGAGAATCTCAAGAGGCTCATGCTCGCCCGACGCGGCGGCGCGTCCCCGATGCTCTTTGCGGCAGGCTTCTTCGGCTACAACTGCATTATCAGCCTGCTGACCTATATCGCCGATATTATTGTTGACCGCTTTTAAAAAATACCAATTATATAACTATTTATACTAACTCAGGAGGTAATATCAATGAAAGTCAAGAAAGCAATTATTCCCGCTGCGGGTCTGGGCACCAGAGTTCTCCCCGCTTCAAAGGCAGTCCCCAAGGAAATGCTGAATATCGTCGACAAGCCGGCTATCCAGTATATCGTTGAGGAAGCCGTTGCCGCGGGCATCGAGGATATCCTTATCATCACCAACAGGGGCAAGGGCGTTATCGAGGATCACTTCGATCACTCCTTCGAGCTTGAGTATCAGCTCAGCAAGAATCCCGCAAAGGCGAAGATATATGAGGATGTCAAGGCCTGCGCCGGTCTCGCCAACATATATTTCATCCGTCAGAAGGAGACCAAGGGTCTCGGTCACGCCATCCTCTGCGGTAAGTCCTTTGTCGGCGACGAGCCGTTCGTAGTCCTCTACGGCGACGACGTCATCATCTCCGAGGATCCCGTCACCGCTCAGCTTTGCCGCTGCTATGAGAAGTACGGCAAGGGCGTTGTCGGCGTCAAGGAAGTTCCCGAGGATCTCATCAAGCTCTATTGCACCCTCGGCGTTTCACCCATCGAGGGCGAGACCAGAGCGATGAACTGCCACAAGATAATCGAGAAGCCCACCCCCGACCAGGTCATGTCCCTCTACGCTATCCTCGGCAGAGTCGTGCTGCCCCCCGAGGTATTCGGTATGCTCGAAAAGGGTCTTGCCGAGACTCCCGAGGGTCAGGAGCTTTACCTGACCGACGTTATGAGCGAGCTCGGCGCCAGAGGCGAGCTGCTTGCTTATGACTTCGACGGCAAGAGATATGATATGGGCAATAAGCTCGGCATTATGAAGGCCAACTGCGAGGTCGCCCTCAATCATCCCGAGATCGGCGAAGGCTTCAAGGCTTACCTCAAAGAGCTTGTCAAAACTTTCTGAGAACAGAATAGTGCAATAAATCACGCCCTCGGCTCAATGCCGAGGGCGCTTTGCTTATTTTATATGTTTGCCCGAATAATCGGAGGAAGATAGTAAAGCAGTCTTATGACGGCGCACATATAATTGTTCTCCGACAATTTGTATGCTTTAATTACACCGCTTGCATTTATCGAGGGGCTTTGAACTACAATAAAACAAAAGACGGCGTATATAATTATAAACGCCAATACTCCTGTAATCAGCCCCAAAATTGCGCTTTCTGCAATATACCTTATGCTTTGGCGAATAAAGACGGTTACTGTAGCCAAAACTGACAAAACAATCCACATCAGAATTCTTTCCATAGGAATACAGAGCATAAAAGCAATAAGATAGTATGAACCGAACATAATAAAACTGCCGAAAGCATCCAAAACTATTTCAATAATACTTCGGAATTTCAGCCTTGCCATTACTATGCTCACCACGACAGATACCAAGCAGAAAATAAGCGTTGCCTTATTGAAGTTTTCCAATATTGCATTCGCCAAAAGGAACATCGGGCATAAAACGATGCTTGCGGGTATTAGTATTGCCGCTGCTCCCACTCCGAACAAGCCGTCATACGGAGAGGGACCCGGCAGCCAAATGCTATCACCGTGACGGTCTCTGTATTCAGGCATAAATTACTCCTTGTTGTATTGTTCGGCGTCCTTGCGTAAGCGGATCTGTTCAGCTTTGAGCTGAATAAATCTGCAAGCACCGATAATAAACGCAAATATTCCGAAGAGGTATCCGACACTCAAATAAAGAAAGAATATCATCATGCCCACAAAGAGGTTACGGCCGCCGGCAAATATTGAACCGAGTGTGGTTATTCCGAAAAATGTACCCATAAAGCTCCAGCCCCAAACATATGCGGCAATGGCAAGCGCTATGCTCGCAGCTTCAGGCAGGAAAATAGCAATAATTCCAGCAATAATCACTAATATTGCCGTGATTATCATTTTTTTCGTCAGAAATGCAAGCTGGGCTTCCTTGGTTTCTCCGAACAGTCTTTTGATCATGTTTTTTCTCCTCTCTTTTAGAGAACTCGTGGTTCTCTTATAGCTCCATTATAAGGCTCTTTAAGCTAATTGTCAAGCATTTTCGTTAGCTGTATGCTAATTAAAAAGGAGCGTAAAGAATATGTATGATATTGACTTAATCGGAAAAGTTGTAAAATCGGCACGAATTGAAAATAATATGTCGCAGGAACGGCTGTCAGAAATTCTCGATGTTACGCCGACACACCTTAAGCATATAGAAAGCGGTCACAGAAAGCCGTCAATAGAGCTGTTTTTTAAGTTGATGAATGTGCTTGATATATCGATCGGCGAATTCTGCGAAGAAAATGCTTCGGAACCGGATGCGGAAATGAGCAGACTGCTTGCCCAATGCAGCGAAAAGGAACTTGATGTTTTGAAAGGTATTGCACGAGTTCTTATAGCAAATCGCTGATTAGCATAGAAACTGAAAAAGGCTTTTACTGTTAAGTATCAGCATTATTAATCTCCAGTTACAGAGCGACAGAGGACAGAATGACAACTGTAAGCCTATATTTATTGATTTTCCGGCGTTCGTCGCCTTACGGCACATCTCATCCGTCTCGCGGTGCTCGACACCTTCTCCTCAAGGAGAAGGCGAATTTAGCTGAGAGCTATCAGTCAAGTCGGCTCCCTCTAACGAGGGAGCTGGCGCGGAGCGACTGAGAGAGAGACCGTTCAAACCGCAATCAGATATTTATAATCTTCCTTTACAATTCCTCCGTCGCAACTCCGTTGCGCCACCTCCCTTTACACAAGGGAGGCGTGGACAAGTGCAAGTTTTCAGCGACAATGTAGGGGATGCCGAGGACGTCATCCCCTACAATTGAATCAAAAGCAAATCTGCTGTATGTGCAGCAAAAATTTATCTTTACTGTCTACCCGACGATCCTCGGTCGCACCGCAACAAAGGTATGACTTTTTTCTGCCAAATCTAATTCAAACAAAAAACTCCCCCGGTCGTTATAATCGGGGGAGTTGTGGATTCAATTGATGACTCAGTCCTCGTCGTCGCCGCAGCAGCCGCAATCGCAGTCGTCGTCGCACTCGATCTCGAACTCAAGAAGCTCATCGCACTTGGGGCAGTTGATGCTGCCCTCCTCAAGGATGTCTCTGTCAACGGTGATGATCTCGCCGCAGTTCGGGCATTCGACGTCGTAATACTCCTCGTCGTCGTCATCGCAGCAATCGTCGCAGTCGCAGCAGTCGTCGAGATCCTCATAGACATAGCCCTCAAGCTCGTCAAGATCCTCGTCAACAGCGTCAAGCTGCTCGGAGATGAGATCAACGCCGTCCTCAAGGTCGCTTACCGAGAGGGCAAGGTCGTCGAGAACATCCATCATAGCCTTTATCACCTTGGTCTCGGGCTTGCTCTCGTCGAGGTTAAGACCCTCGGCAAGACCCTTGAGATAGGCGACTTTTTCAGTCACTGTCATGTTTTTGTCCTCCATAAAAATTATTACACTTGTTATGTGTTATGCACGGCTGAGATACTCGCCGGTGCGGGTGTCGACTACTATCATTTCGCCCTCGTCGATGAAGAGAGGAACCTTGACCTCAGCGCCGGTCTCAAGAGTTGCGGGCTTGGTGGCGTTGGTAGCCGTGTTGCCTGCGAAGCCGGGGTCGGTCTTGGTTACCTGAAGGGTAACGGTGGTCGGGGGCTCAACGCCGAATACGCTGCCCTTGTAGGACAGGATGCGGCAGGTTTCGTTCTCCTTAACGAACTTGAAGTTCTCGGGGAGAGTATCCTTACCGATGGGCACCATATCGTAGGTCTCGGGGTCCATGAAGTAATAGAGACCGCCGTCCTCATATGAATACTCCATTTCCTTGCGCTCAATGTAAGCGGTGGGGAATTTGTCGGTGGGGCTGAAGGTACGCTCGACGACTGCGCCGCCGATGACGTTCCTTATCTTAGTCCTGACGAAAGCGGCGCCTTTGCCGGGCTTAACGTGCTGGAACTCGATGATCTGATAGACCTGACCGTCCATTTCAAAGGTCACGCCGTTTCTGAAATCGCCTGCTGATACCATAAAACTTATTCTCCTTACAGTGTTTATATGTTTTCACAGTTATTTTATACTATTCACCGTGATTTTTCAAGTCTTTTTTTGAATTATGCCTGTCGCTTACAGAATTATAAGCGTTTTGGGGCATTTGGTGAGGTTTTCCGAGCCGTTTTCGGTGATAAAAGCCATATCCTCGATGCGTACTCCGAATTCGCCGGGCAGATAAATACCGGGCTCGACCGTTACAACGTCGCCCGGGGCGAGTATCTCGGCGCTCCTTGGGTTGAGCACGGGGAATTCGTGGATCTCGACGCCGACGCCGTGACCGGTGCCGTGGCCGAAGAATTCGCCGTAGCCCGCAGCGTTTATGACGTCCCTTGCCGCCGCGTCCGCAGCCTTGCAGGCAACGCCGGGCGCGAGCAGGTCGAGCGAAGTGAGCTGAGCTTTGAGGACGGTGTCATAGACCTCCGCCTGCTTGCCGCTGACCTCGCCGACGGCGACGGTGCGGGTCATGTCGCTGTGGTAGCCGTTGACGACTGCGCCGTAATCCATCGTCACAAAGTCGCCGCGCTCGACCTTCTTGTCGGTCGGCACGCCGTGAGGCATTGAGGAATTCCTGCCGCTGACCGCTATGGTCTCGAATGAGAGCGCCTGTGCGCCCGCGCGCAGCATGAAGTAGTCAAGCTCCAGCCCTATCTCGCGGTCGGTGACTCCGGGCTTTATAAAGGTGCGGATATGCTCGAACGCCTGCTCGGCTATTCGCTGGGCGGCGCAGATATTTTTAAGCTCCGATTCGGTCTTGGTGCGGCGCAGCTCCTTTATCGCTTCGTCCGCCTTCTCGGCGAGGCATTCGCAATCGAGCGAGGCGCTGAGGGAGTTGAATTGACCCACGCTGAGCCTTGAAGCTTCGATATATACCTTATTTATATTAAGGGATTTGATATAGCCGTTCAGATCCTCCGCCGCGTTTTTGAGCAGAGCTATCTCCGTGCAGCCGGTCACCTTCGCTCGAGCAGCCTCGATATAGCGGCTGTCGGTGAAGAATACGCTCTCCTTCGCGGTGACGAGCAGATAGCCGTCGGTGGATTCAAAGCCTGTCAAGTAGAGCCTGTTCTCCGGCGAAATGACGAGGAACGCCTCGCCCTCGCTTAGATAAGCCATGAGTTTGTCGGTCATAATACACCTGCTTTCTTATAAAAAGAGACACTGCCGAATGTGTGCAGCATTCGGCAGTGCGTTGGGGAAAGAGAAAATAAAAATGAAAAAAGAAGATGTCAAAGGAACGAAAATGTCTAACACTCAACATTAAATCATCTAAATGTATGATATTACAGATAGAAGCATGAGATGTTAACATACCATAAACTATATATTAACAAACTGTAAACTTTGAACACTTTTTCGCTTTTCTGTCCCAACTTCTGCCGAATTCCGCAACGGCATGATATTATTTCTCGAGGAATGCCTTGAAGCCCTTGAACGCCATATAGACGTCGAGCTTTGCAACGACCTCAAACGGAGCGTGCATCGAGAGGACGGGCACGCCCACATCGACCACTTCAACGCCGAGATTTGCGATATATTTTGCGACGGTTCCTCCGCCGCCCTCGTCGACCTTGCCGAGCTCGCCGGTCTGCCATGTGACCTTCTCGCCGTCGAAGAGAGTGCGGATCTTTGCGACGAACTCCGCGTTTGCGTCGTTTGTCGAGCTCTTGCCCCTTGCGCCGGTGTATTTGGTGACGACGATGCCCTTGTTGAGGTAGGCGGCGTTGAGCTTATCGTGAACCGAGGGATAAGTGGGGTCGAAGCCAGCGTTGACGTCGGCGGAGAGGCATTCGGAAGCTCTGAGCACGTCTCTGCCGCACAGACCCTGAGTCCTTGCGATATCGGCGATGAAATCTTCAAGATAGGCGGAGCAAAGGCCGGTGTTGCCCTCGGAGCCTATCTCTTCCTTATCGGTGATGACGGTGGCGGTGGTGCGCTCGGGAGCAACCGCCGCGAATGCCGCTCTGATCGAGGGGTAGGCGCAGACTCTGTCGTCGTGGCCGTAGGCGCCGATGAGACTGCGGTCGAAGCCGATGTCAACAGCCTTGAATGCGGGCACCATCTCAAGCTCGGCGGAGAGGAAGTCGCTCTCGACTATGCCGTATTTCTCGTTGAGGAGCTTCATTATATTGAGCTTCACAAGCTCGCTGCCCTTATCCTTGCCGAAGGGGCGGCTGCCGATGAGAATATTGAGATCCTCACCCTTGACAACGTCCTCTGCTGAGCGCTTTGCCTGCTGCCTGTCAAGATGGGGGAGCAGGTCGGTGACTACAAACTGCGGGTCGCCCTCATCCTCGCCGAGGCGGACGGTGACCTTGGTGCCGTCCTTGCGGCAGATGACGCCGTGAAGCGACAGGGGGATGGCGGTCCACTGATACTTCTTGATGCCGCCGTAGTAATGGGTCTTGAAGAGAGCGAGGTCAGTATCCTCATAAAGCGGATTGGGCTTGAGGTCGAGCCTCGGGGAGTCGATATGGGAGGCGACTATCTTTGCGCCGCTCTTAAGGCTCTGTTTGCCGAATACGCACAGGATGAGGGCCTTGCCCTTGTTGTCGTAATAAACCTTGTCGCCGGGCTCGTAGCTGCCGTCGGGGTCAAACGGGATGAAACCGTTCTCCTCGGCAAGGGTCTTGACATAAGCCGCCACTTCACGTTCGGTCTTGCAGCGGTTAAGGAAATCAATGTAATCGCCGCAGAAGCTGTCGGCGGTCTCGATTTCGCCGTCCTCGCAGGTGAATGCGGCGTGCTCGGGTGAATAGAAAAGCTCGTCCTTCAGAGCGTCGGCGGGAGTTTTTTCACACATGATGGTACTTCCTTTCTTATTTATAGAGATTTAAATATATATTGAGCGCCTTGGTTACTTTTTTAACGTAATGCGCCGTTTCGCTTATCGGTATCTTGGTGAGAGTTTTGCCGTCGGGGGATATCTCGGGATCCTTGAGCCACGAATTGACCCTGCCCCTGCCCGCATGATAGGCGGCGAGGGCGACGGGCGTTTCACCGAATTCGTCGAGCAGATAGCTCAGGAAGAACGCGCCGTATTTGATTGATGTCTCGGGGTCGAGCAGGCTAAGCTCGCCTTGAGTCTCGCCCAGCTTCATACGGAGCCATTCAAAGGTCTCGGGCGTTATCTGGGTCAAGCCCACGGCGTCCGCCGAGGAGACGGCGGAGGGGTCGAAGGAGCTTTCCGTCCTGATAACGGCATAGAGCAGGGCGCTGTCAAGCCCGAATTCGGCGCTGTATTTCTCGACGAATTCCTCGTATTTATGGGGATAGGAGAGCTTCATGACCGTCCTGTAGCTGCCCGCGAACGCCGCAAAAAGCAGCGCCGCGATGACGGCGAATATCAGTATGGTCTTCAGCTTGCCTTTTGCAGTCATAATGTTAGCCTTTCAAAATAAACAGTCGATCGCTTTGCGGAGATCGGTGCCGTCCCCGTTATCAATTATAATGTCGCTCTGCTTTGCATAGAACTCCTGCGGCGGCTGGGCGGCGATACGCATCAGGGCGTCCGTCTCGCTCAGGCCGTCACGCTCAATGATGCGGCGCAGCCTAACGGAGTCGTCGGCGGTGATGCACACCGTCTTGCCGCAAAGGCAGGCAAGATCGCTCTCAAAGAGCAGGGCGGCGTCGATAACGGCGGCCTTTGCCCCAGAATCCTGAGCCTTGTGTATCTCGATAACGGCGAGGCGGGTTATCTCCGGGTGAGTTATCGCGTTCAGCGCGGCGGTCGCCTCGGGGGAGGCAAAAGCCCTGCGTGCAAGCTCCCTGCGGTCAAGCTCGCCGTCAACTATTATGTCGCTGCCGAAGCGGGAGCACAGGGAATCCTTGACCGCTCTGCTCTCGACCGCTTTGCGCGCGAGAACGTCGGTGTCTATAATATAGTATCCTTTTTCTCTGAAAATATCTGCGGCGGTGGTCTTGCCCGCGCCCGTCTGACCGGTCAGGCCGATGACAGGGACGGTGAAATCAAGGTCGATGACCCTGAACGCCGCCGAACGCAGCAGGCGGTTGTAGACTGCCAGACCCACTCCGCTTGCAACGGGGCAGCGGACAAAGGCTCTGGCACAGCCGATGGCGTCGACCTGCCGCAGGGCGTCAAAAATATTGTGCGCCTGTGTGTCGGGGCTGTCCGCCCTGCCGTATTCGATAAATTTATCAAAATTCTTGCCCTCGCCCTCAAAGCAAACGGCGCAGACCGTGTCTTTTTGAGCGAGCAGGAATTTTTTATACTGCTTAAAGCTGCCCTTGATTATCGTGACCTCCGCGGCAGGGGCGTAATGCTTGTATTTCATGCCCGGGGACTGCGGTCTTTCGCCGTCCTTGAGCTTCTCAAACACCGCTGCCGCGATATTGACCTCGCCGAGCACCTCGCGAAGCTGCTCGACGGTCACTCCGCCCGGTCTGAGCAGGGTGGGAGGCTCGGTGGCGAGAGTGATAACAGTCGATTCAACGCCCACGGAGCAGTGGCCGCCGTCGACCACGGCGTCTATCCTGCCGTCAAGGTCGGCGAGCACATGCTCGACGCAGGTGGGGCTTGGCTTGCCCGAGGCGTTGGCGCTCGGGGCGGCAAGAGGCAGCCCGCTCTGCTCGATTATTGCCCTTGCACAGGGGTGTGAGGGCATACGGATCGCCACGGTCGACAGACCCGCCGTAACGGCATCGGGCACTATCTCCGACCGCTCGGAAATTATCGTCAGCGGCCCCGGCCAAAATCTCTCGGCGAGCTTCAGCATCCTCGGGTCGACCTTTTTGACCAGCGGAGGTATGGCGTCGAGCGAAGCGACGTGGACTATCAGCGGATTATCCTGCGGTCTGCCCTTGGCGGCGAATATCTTGCCGACGGCGACGGGGTCGAGGGCGTTTGCCGCAAGGCCGTAGACCGTCTCGGTCGGTATCGCTGCCAGACCGCCGTTCTTTAGTATCTCCGCAGCCTTTTTGATATCTTCTTTTTCGGTTGATTTCAGTCTGAGAGTTTTCATTTGCTTAGGGTCATTCCTCACTTTTGAGCTTCTCTGCGGTGTCGGCGGTGATAAGAGCATCGATCAGCTCGTCAAGGTCGCCGTTGAGAATCGCTTCTATCTTATAGAGGGTCAGGTTGATGCGGTGGTCGCTGACCCTGCCCTGCGGGTAATTATAGGTGCGTATGCGTTCGCTGCGGTCGCCCGTGCCGACCTGAGCCCGCCGCTCGCCCGCAATGGCGTCGTGCTGCTTCTCACGCTCGGCCTCAAGAATTCTTGAACGCAGGATCTTCATCGCTCTGTCTTTGTTTTTGTATTGGCTGCGCTCATCCTGGCACTCGACCACCGTGCCCGTGGGCAGGTGGGTTATCCTGATGGCGCTCTCGGTCTTGTTGACGTGCTGACCGCCTGCGCCGCCCGAGCGGTATGTGTCGATCTGAAGGTCGGCGGGGTTTATCTCAACGTCCACATCCTCCGCCTCGGGGAGGACTGCGACGGTCACGGTCGAGGTATGGATCCTGCCCTGGCTCTCAGTCTCGGGCACACGCTGCACGCGGTGAACACCGCTCTCGAATTTCAGGCGGGAATACGCACCCTCGCCTTCGATCATAAAGCTGATCTCCTTGAAGCCGCCGAGTTCGGTCGGGTTGGAATTCAGCACCTCGCACTTCCAGCCCTTTGCCTCGGCGTACATGGAATACATCCTGTAGAGCACGCCCGCAAAGAGCGAGGCCTCCTCGCCGCCTGCACCGCCCCTTATCTCGACGATGACGTTCTTGTCGTCGTTGGGGTCGCGCGGAAGCAGCAACACCTTGAGCCTTTCACTGCTCTCGGCCGCCCTCTCCCTGGCGCTGTCAAGCTCCTCAAGCACCATCTCTTTGAATTCGTGCTCAAGCCCGCCCGCATCGAGCAGAGCCTTTGCCTCTGCGGCGTCGCTCTCGGCGGCCTTGCAGCGGCGGTATTCCTCGACTATCGGGGTCAGCATTTTCAGCTCCTGCATGAGCTTCTTATATTGTTCAAGGTCGGCGACGACGTCGCTGCGGCACAGCTTCTCGTTGATATCCTCGAAGCGTTCCTCGACCTTTTTAAGTTTATCAAGCATAGAGCCTCCGAATTATTCCGCGCCCTCTCGCGAGAGCTTCCTGATATTTTTCTCGACCTTGACGCGCTCGAGCATGACCTCGCGGCCGCACTCAAGACACTTGATGCGGAAATCCGCGCCGATACGCAGCACGGTGAAGCGGTCGCAGCCGCAGGGGTGCTTCTTTTTCATCGTGATGACGTCGCCCACTCTGATATCCATTATTCGCCCTCCGATAATCCGTAGAAGTGCTGAGTCCAACAGAGCTTGCCTCTGGGGTCGGGGTCGGCCGCAACGCCGAAGCCGACTTTGGTGTATATCGGGTTCATCAAATTCTCATAGTGAGTTTCGGAATTCTTCCACGCAAGGCAGACGGCCTCGGGGGTCTCGAAGCCCCAGCCGAGATTTTCGCCGACCTGACCGGTGGTGTAGCCCGCGTCCCTGAATATCGAGGAGAAGTATTTGCCGCCCGGGCGGTAATGGTCATGGTCGCCCGACCACGCCATCTCCTCGGCTCTGGCACAGGACATTATGGTCAGCTCCTCGTCAAGCTCGAGCGGCGCAACGCCGCCCTCGGCGCGGTAGCCGTTGGTGATGCGGAGAATTTCGTTTATATAGCTGCGGTATTTCTCGCGGTTAGCCTTTGCGGCGGGCAGCAGCTCGGCGTAGGTAGCTCCGTAGCCGAAGCGGTTGCATTCGACCAAGTCCGTTCTCTCGCCCGTCTTCTTTTCGCTGCCGTCGGCGAGCACCTTATAGATGAGCGTTATATTTTTATTCACTACAACGCCGTATTTTACTTCCCGCTCGTTTTTGACCTCGGTGCGCTCGACCTCGGCGGGCTTAGTCGCCTTGGTGGTCTTTGTGATGCGCCTTGCAGCAGTCGGCGCACTTTTGGCCGTTGTCGGTGCCGCCGTGGTAGTCTCGGGGAGAGTAGCGGTCTCCTCCGTGGTAGTCTCCTCAGCCGCGGTCGAGGTTTCGGCGGCGGTCATTGCGGAGGCATGGGTACTCACGCGCCGCTTCAATCCGCATGAAGCGAGCGAAGCCACGGCAAGAAGCACCGCTATGGCCGCTGTGATTTTTTTAAGCATTTCTCATGTTCCTTTGATTTATTTAGTGATATCGAATTCGAGCACTGCGGTGAAAACTCCGCCGCTGCACGATACGTTGAAGCTGCCGCCCTGCATCTCGGCAAGGCTCTTGGCTATCGACAGCCCCAGCCCGTGACCCTCGGTGTGACCCGATTCTTCCGCACGGTAGAAGCGGCCCATCAGCGTGTCGCCGTCGATATCCTCCATAGTCTCTGTCAGGTTTGTGACCTTGACGACCGCCTTGCCCGACTCCTCATAGAGAGCGATATTGACGTCGGTCTCATGCATTGCGTATTTACAGACGTTGGAGAATATGTTTGAGAGCAGCCGCCACATGCTCTCGCCGTCGCACATGACAAACAGATCCTTCTGCGGCAGCGACATACGGGGCAGCAGCCCGCATTGCTCGAAGTTATACATGAATTCCTCGACCGCCTGTGTCAGGGCGATGTTGAGGCTGGCTTTCTCAAGATTTATCTTCCATGTGCCGGCGGTTATCTGCGACGCCTCTATCAGCTCGTTGACAAGGTCCGAGAGCTTCTGAGTGTGGCGCTTAAGCACACCCGCGTATTCGCGGCGCTGCGCCTCGGTCAGATCCTCACGCTCGAGCAGCTCCGCAAAGCTGGATATCGAGGTCAGCGGAGTTTTGATATCGTGCGAGACGTTGGTCAGCAGCTCGGTCTTGAGCTTCTCGGTCTTTAGCTCCTGCTCCATCGCCTTGTTGATCTCTTTTCTGATAAGGTCAAGGTTTCTGCCGTGGGCGCGGATGCTCGAAATCGAGAGTTTGCTCGCTATATCGTCGCCGAGCACGCCCTCGGCGAGCTTCTGCCCCTCCTCCTTGACGTAATGCAGGTTGATGGCTATCATCGAGAATATCGGGATGATTATGAGCCTTGTGAGCGCCCAAAGCACAAGGAATGCCTTGAACACCGAGTCGGGGGTGAAGGTGTTGTCTATCAGGCCGAAATACGCTGTGAAGCTGAGGATGACCGCCTCGGAGAGGATATACAGGACGATGCCGAATATCAGCTTCCTGAATACGCCCGAGCTGCCCTGAGCCTTTGCCTTGCGCTTGTCTCTGGGGGTGCGGCGCTTGATATGCTGATAGATGCGGTAGGCTATCATGCTCTTATATAATTTGCCGAGCTTGACCCTGACCGACAGCGTTGACAGGAACGCCATGAGCACCAGCATTATGACGACACAGACGATAATGATAATGACGTTGTTGACGACCATGCCCGTATCCGCCGCGGAGGTCAACCCTATGACTATCCACGCCGTGACGAGCGTGACGAGCATGAATGCGGTGCAAAGCTCGATCGGCATTCGGTCGACGAAGCCGGGTATCACCTCGCCTGTCTCACTGTTGCAGGTGCCGGCGTTTATCGTGATATAGACCAGCAAAACGATTATCGCGGCCACTACAACGGCAAGGGCGAGGAAGAGGAAGTATTTGAGCGAGTCGGCAAGCTCTATCCATTGGAACGCCTGCTGATATTTATCCCTTGCCTGCAACTCGCTGTTGACCACTATGGAGTATTTCAGCCGCAGCGTCGCAATGCCGCTCTCGCCGCCCGAGAGGAAGAAATCCGAGCTGCCGGAGTAGTCGAGATCCTCGTCTTTATATCCGCCCTCCGGCACGGCGGGGTCGGAGGCGTAGTTTGAGAACAGCGTCTTGCCGCCGATATCGGTTATTGAAAAAACGAAGTTGGTCTGCGAGGGTGAGAATTTCGTTTTATAGTAGTTTATGCGGTATTCGTCGTTTGTCTCGATAAGGCAGGAGTAATAATCCCTTGCCTGCTCGATATCGTCGAGGGTGTATTGCTGCACGGCGATGCTCTTGGCGGTGCTGCCGTTATCGCCGCTGTTGTAAAAACCGTATTGTAAAAGGTAGGCTATGCCCAGCACGCAGCCGACGGCGATGACGGTCATGCAGATGAGTATCGTTATCACCGTGGAACGGTCATAATCCGAATAAAACTTGTTTTTTGCCATTCCGATGCCGCCTCCCGCTTATTTCTTCTCCATTTTGTAGCCGTGGCCCCATGAGACCTTGAGATAATCGGGTCTTGCGGGGTTTATCTCTATCTTTTCTCTCAGGTGGCGGATATGGACGGTGACAGTATTCTCCGAGCCGAACGGCGTGTCGTTCCAGACCTTGCGGTATATCTCCTGCGGGGAGAATACGCAGTCCAGATTCTCAAGGAAGAATTTGAGCAGCTGCATCTCGGTCGGGGTCAGGCTGACGGGCTCGCCGTCAACGGTGACGGTTTTTGACTTGTCGTCGTATTCAATGCCGCCGTTGCAGAGCTTCGAATCCCTCTCCTCCGGCTCGGTGGCGCCGCCGAGGCGTTTATAGCGGCGGAGCTGCGAACGCACGCGGGCTATGACCTCCACGGGCACAAAGGGCTTGGTTATGTAGTCGTCCGCGCCGGCGTTGAGTCCGCTGACCTTGTCGAAATCCTGGCTCTTTGCCGTGAGCAGTATCACGGGGATGTTTGAAGTCTTTCGCAGCGTTGACAGCGCCGTGATGCCGTCCATGACGGGCATCATAACGTCCATTAGCAGCAGACTTATCTCCTCCTTGGCGATGATGTCGAGCGCCTGTGAGCCGTTCTCCGCCTCAAAGATGCCGTAGCCCTCGCTGGAAAGATAAATTTTGAGCGCCGAACGGATATCGGGCTCGTCGTCGCAGATAAGAATGTTGTACATCGTTTTACCCTCTCTTTTCTCTTTTGTATATTACCACTTTTTTTGCGGGCAGCGCTGCCGGATGAATGCCGCCTTGAACTCCGGGTAACAGCCGCATTTCATGCAGGTGCCGCTTACAAGCGCCTCGCATTCCTTGCAAATGCCGAGCCGCCTTATATACTCCTCATCATCCGCTTTGTCATAAGCGTGGATTTTCTCAATGCGTTTTCTTATATCCTCAAGGGTGTCCGCGCCGCCGCTCTCGCGCAGCAGGCAGCGCAGACATACTCTCTCTTCACTCATTTTATGATGAATCTGACCACACTGCACGGGGGCAGCTCGGCGGTGAAGCCGTCGGCGGTCGGCTCAAAGGCGGTAAATTCCCTTGAAACGACTGCGGTCTTGTTGTCAAAGGTGTTGTATTCGTCCATCTTGCCCGTCAGGATCTCCGCAGAAACAGAGCTGACGGAGAAATCGGCTATCTGGCACTTGATCTCGGCCGCTTCGTCGGCGGATGTGTTGGCTACCGTCGAGCAGATAACGCCGTCCCCGTCCACCGAGGCGCTCTCGATGAGCTGCGGCAGCGAATAATCGTCGGTGCCGTTTTTGCCGCTCGTGATGAATGAGCCGAGCAGGGTATTTTCCTGATGCTCCTTGAACATCTTGAATACATAATATGTCGGGGTCAGCAGCATATCCTCGCCGTCGGTCAGCGCGACCGATTGCAGCACGTTGACGGCCTGGGCGATATTCGCCATGCGGATGCGGTCGGAATGCTTGTTGAAGATATTCAGCGTCAGCGCCGCGACCATTGCGTCACGCATGGTGTTCTGCTGATAGAGGAACCCGGGATTAGTGCCCGGCTCCACGTCGTGCCATGTGCCCCATTCGTCAACTATCAGGTCGACCCGCCTGTCGTGATCGTAGCGGTTCATTATCTCAATGTGGCGGGTGATTATCTCGTCAATGTGATACGCCTTTGTGAGCGTGGTGTAATATTCGTCGCGGGAGAATTCGGTGGCGCTGCCCTTGTGACCCCAGTTGTGGGTGACGGTGTAATAATGCAGCGACAGACCGTTCATGTGGTTTTTGGCGTTCTTCATCATCGTCTCGGTCCAGTTGTAGTCCTCGCCGTTCGGGCCGCAGGCGACTTTGTATATCCAATTATTCTTCGAGTCGTAATTGCGGACATAGGTGGCATAGCGCCTGTAGGTGTCGGCGTAGAATTCGGGGCGCATATTGCCGCCGCAGCCCCAATTCTCGTTGCCCACGCCGAAGTATTTGAGCCTCCACGGCTCTTCACGGCCGTTTTTGCGGCGAAGCTCGCTCATCGGGGAGCTGCCGCCGAAGGTCATGTATTCGACCCACTCGCTCATCTCCTGCACCGTGCCGCTGCCGAGGTTGCCCGCTATGTAAGCGTCACAGCCTATCTGACTGCACAGCTCAAAGAATTCGTGGGTGCCGAAGCTGTTGTCCTCCACAACTCCGCCCCAGTGGGTGTTTATCATTTTTTTGCGCTCGGCGGGGTCGCCGATGCCGTCGCGCCAGTGATATTCATCCGCAAAGCAGCCGCCCGGCCAGCGAAGCACGGGAAGCCCCATCTCCCTGAGGGCGTTCACAACGTCGCAGCGCATACCGTTGACATTCGGCACGGGCGAATCCTTGCCGACAAAAAGCCCCTCGTAAACGCATCTGCCGAGATGCTCCGAGAAGTTGCCGTAGATATCCTTATTGATTTTTGAAAGCCGCTGATTGGGGTTGATAAGATATTTTTCCATACAGTATCTCCCTCTCGTCAGGTTATTGGTAATTGTTATTATATCAGCAATTATCGGATAAATAAATACTTTTAAGTAAAAATTTTTAAATTATGTTTAAATAAATAAAGCGGGGACGCCGCCGTTATTATTTCCCCACAACCCGAGCGCCCGCAAAAGGAAAACCGCCCCGAAACGGAGCGGCGGTCAGCTTTCGTCGGGCACATAGAGGATGATATCCTCCACGGCGCAATCGAGTATGCGGCAGAAGTCGTCGATCTTCATCGTACTGATCCCCTTGCCTTTTTTAATGCGGTCGATAGTCGCGCTGCTTATCCCGTGCTTGACTATCAGCGCATAGGTGGTGACGTTCTTTGATTTTAATGTGTTCCAAAAAGGCTCATAGCTTATCAAAAAAAGCACCTCCCTGCGATTTCTTATATATCAAGCATAAAATTTATAATTGCGCTTGACAATAGTCATAATTATGACTATAATATTGATATGGCAAGACATTTATTCATTTTTGATGTTTGATAGCCATTGTTTGTAAAACAAATCAAAAAGGAGAGTCCAAAATGGGTATTGCAAGTTTAGTATTGGCAATTGTGGGAGCATTGGTAGGATTAACGATCTTTAAGGATTTATCTATAATCCTCTGTATTTTGGCTTTGGTTTTGGGAGTTATATCGGCAATTCGCAAAAAGAATTTGGTGATATCAATAATTGCAGTTGTTTTAGCGGTAATCGGACTTATCGTAGTTTTTGCAAAGGACGATAATAAAAAGGCAACTGAAACCGGCAATGAAATTGTTACATCGGTAGATGAGAACGGAAATGTTGTAACCTCGGTAAAGTCGAACAGCAATGCTAAAGCGCAGTATGAAGTCGGAAACAGCAGCGCCGAGGTATGGACAAACAGCATAGGCACAAAGTGGATAAAGGTTGTTGTTCCGATAAAAAACACCGGCAGCGAAAATCTTTATATTTCGCCGTGCACGATCGATATTGAGAACAGCGAGGGTAATCTGGAGGATACGTTAAGTCTTGTAAGCGCCTATCCTCAGGTCGTGAAGCCCGGTGAGACGGCATATTACTATGAAGAAACAACTTACGAAGGCACATCCGCAAAAGGCTTAAAGGCGGTAGCTCATGCGGAAGTTGAAAAAGCAAATGTTGATTGCATAAGATATCCAGTCTCTGAGGTTCAGGTAAAAGACAAAAGCTATGGCGGAGCTTCTGTTCTCGGCAGGGTTGAGAACAACACAAATTCCGACGCTGAGATGGTTTATGTGGTCGCAAATCTCTTTGATTCAAACAAGAATTTTATCGGTCAGGAATTTACAATAATGGACGGAACTCTGGCGGCAGGGGCAAAAAAGAGCTTTGAAACGTCATCGCTGATGAGCGAAATTTCAGCCTCGAAAGTGTCATATTATGAAATTTACGCTTTTCCCCAGCAGTATCAGTGGTAAAAAGGGCAAGTAAATAAAAAATGACTGCTGTGCGATACTCGACAGCAGTCATTTTTTATTAGTAGAAGAGAAATCCGGTATTGAACAGTCGACTCATTATTAACAAAATATCTCACGACTGTTAAAATTATATTCATACGCAATTAACAAATGCAGGTTAATATATAACCGTGGTCAGCGGGAGCCGCAACTCGCTGCCGCAGCCCATCGTAGGTGGGCAAGCAATACCCCTCCTCAATTCAACCCCATGCAGAAAAAGGTGCTTCCCGCACCTTTTTCTTGCTTTTAAATGCTTTTTGATCGGCGGCCGCCGTGAAAAATCGAATGCTGTTCCGAAGGCAAATTTGCTGCTCCTTGCGGATTGAGACGGATAAGGTATGCCGCAGGCGGAATTCGGCATGATTTATGGGAAGCCGAGGACGTGTCCCCCGGCAATGTCACTGAAAGATTGCGCTTGCCCTCGCCTCCCTCTGACGAGGGAGCCTTTAAAGTGCGTGACTTACGGTTATGGACAACTGGCAGGCTTGCTGTTGTTGCGTGAAAATCAATCCTCCGGCACGGCTACGCCGTGCCGCCTCGCAGAATGGCGGCGACGAGAGTTCAAGCCTCAATTCTCCTTCATCTTCTTTGTGAATACCGCTATGCCGACGGCACTCAGGATCACGGCGTAGCCGAGCACTATCGGCAGCTCATGCACGGCGGCGGAGATATCGCCCGCAAGCGCGGCCCGCTCAAGCTCCACGGCGTGGATGAACGGCAGGGCGTCGGCGATTTTTTTGAATACCTTGCCCATCAGGCTCACGTCAAACCACACGCCCGAGAGCCATGCGGTCAGGTTGGTCAGCAGCGCGCCGCAGATGCCGCCCACCTGCTTGTCGGTCAGCAGGCTGCCGCAGAGCAGACCTATTGCGATATACAGCAGCGCCGCGGGCAGCAGGAACAGCAAAGTCCAAAAGATGCCGACAGTCGGTTTAAGTCCTAAAATTATGGCGGCGATATAGCAGATAACGCTCTGCAAAACGCTTATCGGCAGCATCGGCAGCGAATAGCCGAGCAGGAAATCCGCCGCAGTCAGCGGGGTCGTGAAGAGCCTGCGCTGGAGCGAAGTCTCCCTGTCCTTTGATATGAGCACCGCCGAGAAGAGCGACACGAACGAAAGGCCGAATACACATATGCCGGGGGTCAGCTTGTCAAGCTCAAAGAGATCGACGGGCACATTCGCCTGTATCGCCGTGAGCAGGAGCAGCACAACGAGCGGGAATCCGAGGCCGAATGCCACGGTCAGCGGGTCACGGATAATTTCTTTAAAAGTTCTGTTTGCAAAAGTGAGCATCCGCATTATTTACCCTCCTTTACGAGCTTCACAAAGGCTTTCTCAAAGTCCGATTCGCCTGTTTCTTTCAGTATTTCGTCAGCCGTGCCCACAAAGAGCAGCCGCCCATCCTTCATAACGCCGATACGGTCGCTCAGCTCTCGGGCTTCCTCAAGGTAGTGGGTCGTCAGTATGACGGTTGCCCTGCCCTTGAGGCTGCGGATAACGTCCCATAATTCGCTGCGGGCAATAACGTCAAGCCCGAGGGTCGGCTCGTCGAGGAAGAGCACCTTCGGCTCGGAGACAAGCGCCATAGCTATGCTCAGCCTGCGCTGCCAGCCGCCCGAGAGCTTCTTTGCCCGTTTGGCTGCAATTGAATTTAGGTCAAATTCGTCAAGCAGCTCCTTTACACGCTGCTTTTTTTCGTCGCCCGAGAGGCCGTATGCCCCTGCGATAAGCTCAAGATTCTCGCGCACGCTAAGATTCGGCGCGACTGCAGTCTCCTGCGGCGAAGTGCCGATCAGTGCCTTGACCTTTTGCGGCTGCTCGGATATGCTGACCCCGCATAGCAGCGCGTCGCCCGAGGTCGGGCGGCAAAGGCACGAAAGCATCTTGATAGTGGTGGTCTTGCCCGCTCCGTTCACGCCGAGCAGGGCGAAAAGCTCGCCGCCGCCGATGCTCAGCGAAAGGCCGTCAACAGCGGTGATATCCTTGTATTTTTTGGTTAGATTTTTGATTTCAACGGACATTTTTATCCTCCTTGCCGTCTTTAGAAATAAAGCGTGCCTTGATGCCCTCATAGGCGTCGGAGACCATGCGGCTCACCAATTCGCTCTCCCAATTAAGGTAAGAGGTGGCTATCATCGAGGCGATGCCGTGGACGAATATCCACAGCTCCAGATGGAGCATAAAGGCGTCGTTCATGCCCAGACCCGTGCCTTTCATGATAAGCTCGACGGATTTTTTGACATCCTCGGTCTCTCCGTCGGATTTCTCCTCGCCCGAGCGGTCGCGCATGAACAGCAGGCGAAACAGCTCCCGCTCCTCGGCGGCGAACCTTATATAGCCCATGCCCATCGCCTTATACGGCGGATAATTTGCCGCCTCGCATTCCCGCTCAAGGCAAGCGTAATAAAGCTCGGAAGCCTTGCATATCACCGATTTCCGCAGCTCCTCCATTGACGGGAAGTTTGTGAATATCGGCTGCGTCGAGCAGCCGAGGGCGGCGGCAAGGTTGCGGGCGTTCAGCCCCTTTTCGCCGCTGCGGCGCACAAGATCGACGCCGGCGCTAACGATATCTTCCTTTGAAATTTTCGATTTGGGCGGCAAAAATATCACCTCATCATTCAAAATAACAAATGTTATATAACACTTGTTATTATATGCCTGCACGGCGAAATTGTCAATCACCGCAGACGAAATATTTGCGTGCGACGCTAACTTCTCCAAAATCCGCAGAGCAAGCCGGGATTTTTTCGGCAATTCACCGATTGCACGGCGCTAAATAAAGTGATAATATATTTTCGTAATAAGAGAAAGAGACACGGAGAACTGAAATGAGAAAAAACTACGCTTTGGATATGACCTGCGGGCCGTTTTTTAAGAAAATACTGATATTTTCCGTCCCGCTGATGCTCACGGGGCTGCTTCAGCTCGCATATAACACCGCCGACGTGGTGGTGGTCGGCAGATTCGTCGGCAAGGAGGCTCTTGCCGCCGTCGGCTCGACAGGCTCGCTTATAAACCTCTTCGTCAACCTGTTTATCGGCATTTCGATGGGCTCGGGCGTTGTGGTCGCAAGGCATATCGGCGAGAATAACGACAAGGGCGTGCGCGAATGCGTGCATACTTCGATGCTTTTGAGCATTTTTTGCGGCTTTTTTATCGGCGTGCTCGGCTTCTTCACCTCGGGCGAAATGCTCAAGATAATGAACGCCCCCGACGATGTTATCGACCTTGCGACGCTCTACCTCAAGATCTATTTCCTCGGATCGCCGGGGCTTATGGCTTATAACTTCGGCGCCGCGATAGTCCGCTCCACGGGAGACACCAAGCGCCCGCTGTATATCCTGACATTCTCGGGGCTTGTGAATGTGGCGCTGAATCTTTTCTTTGTCATCGTGCTGAAATTCGGGGTCAGCGGCGTTGCGATACCGACGATAATCTCGCAGTATCTCTCGGCTCTGCTGATAATCATCCACCTCAAGCGCATGAATAACGCCTGCCGCCTGTCGTTCAGGTCGCTTAGGATCCACTCGGCGGAGCTGCGCGATATCCTCAGGATAGGTCTGCCCGCGGGCATACAAAGCTCGCTCTTCTCGGTGTCGAATGTCGTTATACAGTCCACGGTCAACTCCTTCGGCTCGAGCGCGATGGCGGGTGTCGCCGCCGGCTCGAATTACGACGCTTATATCTACACCTGCACCAATGCGATATCGCAGACGACAATGACCTTCGCCTCGCAGAATATGGGCGCGAGGAAGTATTCAAATCTCGGCAGGGTCTATCGCCACTGCCTACTGATAACGCTTGCCATCGGCGTCGGCATGGGTCTGCTCGGCATGGCGTTCGGCGACTTCATAGTGGGGCTGTTCTCGGATGACCCCGAGGTCATCGCCATAGGGGCGGAGAGGCTCAGGCTGATAATGCCGTTCTACTTCTTCTGCTCGCTGATGGATGTCGCCGCGGGTCAGCTAAGAGGCATGGGCAAATCCCTTGCGCCAATGCTCATCTCGCTGCTCGGAGCCTGCGGCTCGAGGATCCTTTGGGTCTATCTCATATTGCCCCTTGACCGCACGCTCGTCAACCTCTTCTGGTCTTACCCCGTGTCGTGGGCGCTGACCTTCGCCGTGCAGTTCGCCGCCTATTTCATAGTAAAACACCGCATGAAGAAAAACGGCACCTTCGACGACGAAGTGCCTGCGTAACGCAAAACCAATTGCAGAGAAACCGTCCACGCCATGCGATATCGGCATAATATCATCTTGATAAAGCACACAAAACCACCCGCTTGAGCCGAAAGGTTCAGGCGGGTGGTGTATTATGCTGCGGTATTATTGTGAAGTGTTTTCCTGTGGTCAGGCAAAGTATATATTCTTCGTTTTACCGAAGAGGCCTTTGAAGAAGGCGACCACGCGCTGCCAGAAGGTCATGGTGCAGGTCAGCTTCTTCTCGGCGGTGACGGTTGTGCCGTCAAGGTTGGTTATCTCCGCTTTTATCGTCACGCTGCCCCTGCCTTTGGCAGTCACGTTGCCGTTTGCGTCGACCGCTGCGACAGACGGGTCGGAGGAGCTCCACTTCACGCTGTAGCTGTTCGCACCGTCATTTGTGCCGAGAGTCAGGCGCGTGGAATTGCCGTAGGCGAGCGTATCCGCGCCGAGAATTGCGGCATTCGTCACCGTTACCGTGCCCTCTGGCAGGCTCACCGTGATGTCAAACGCCGTCATCTTAGTGACCTCGTCCTTGGTGTAGTAAACGCGCACCGACTTTTTGCCGAGCGTCGAGGTATCCACCGCGCTCAGATAGTAGTCCGTCACCTCGGCGCTGCTGCCGTCGCTGAGAGCGGCGGTTATTCTGAGACCCGTCGGGTCGAATTTATCGCCGAGAGCGTAATTTGTCTTGAGCGGCTCGCTCGAAACAGCTATGTAGCTCAGCGTGGGCTCGACCTCGATAACGGCGAATTCGCTGAAATGGTCGGTCTCAAAGACGATATAATTCCCGTCGAGCGTGTTTGCGTAGCGTACAAGCGGGTCAACAGGGTCATCCGTCACATGATAGACCCTGCATTTTAGGGGATTTATGCCGTCGCGCAGTCTGATCTTGACCGTCACGGCATCCTTGGGCTGAGTTTCTTCCCCGCCGTCAAAGAGCGTGATATCGTAGAAATTCAGCGAGCGGATGTTGCCGCCGACGGCGAAATTCGAGCCTTCATGCGAAGCGGGGTCTTTCATTTCGACCGAAAGGGTCGTCTGCTTTTTGAGGGATTTGGTCGTGGCGCTGACGATGACCCCGTGGCCGTCGTGACGCAGGGTGACATCGCCGTAGGCAAGCTCGGCGATCGCCCTGTTTATCGAATCCGCAAAGAGATCGACGGTCGACTGCTGAGTGATATCAAGCCCGTATTCAACGGAATTGACCGCTGCGTCGAGGCGGGCGAGGCTGGTATCCGACCACATGGAGCGGTCGACCTTCGCTGCGGCGGCAACTGCCGCGTCAACGGCGGAATAATTCGCGTCGAAGTATTTTATCGCGGCGAGGGCTGCGTTTATCGTGCGGGCGTATTCGCTGACCTCGCTCTGGCGGCGGATATCAAGGCCGTATTCGACGGCATTCACCGCAGAGTTAAGGGCGGCAAGGCTCTCCTCGGTGCAGTATTCGCGGCGCACCTTGGAGGCGGCGTCGAGTGCAGCCTCGACCGAGTAATAGTCCGCCTGACGGTATTTGAGGCCGCGGATGGCGGCGTTTATCGCCGAAACATAGCCGTCAACGGTCGATTGCTTGTCCGCCGTGAGGGTCTTGTCAACTGAATTCACTGCTTTTTCGAGGGCTGCAACGCTCTCGTCTGAGTAGAGCGACTTGTCGATGGCGTTTGCCCGCTCGATCGCCTCGTCAACGGCGGAGAAATCCGCAGGCTCGTCGCTGAGGTCGGGATATATCTTGCAATCAAAGTATACCGTAGCGTTTTGCAGAGCTTCGTTGCCCTCGCCGACGGTCAGATATTTCCAATCCAGCTCGCTGCCCTCAAAATAGACCGTTTCAAGCGGGGTGTTGTAAAACGAATTCTTGCCGATTTCAATAAGGCTTTTCGGCAACGACACCGATTTTAGAGAAGTGCAGTTATAAAAAACTTCTTCTTTGATATATCTGAGATTTCTCGGGGCGGTCAATTGCTCAAGCGAAGAGCAATCCTTAAATGCACCCCGAAGTTCCGATGTGCTTTGATTCTCTGCTATGTCAATTGATTTTAACGAAGCGCACCCGCTAAATTGTGCATTGCTTCCGTCAGCAAAATAAACTCCGGCTCCCCATATAACAGAAACAAGATTTTTGTCGCCGCTAAAAGCGCCTCCGTTTATGCGGCAAACGGCTTTTTCATCGATTTTAAATATTTCAAGAGATTTACAGTTATGGAAAGAGCCGACGATAGTTTTGATCCCGCTGCCTATTGTTACGATTTTTAGATTTGAGCAGTATGAAAAAGACGAATTGTTGAGCGATTCAACGCTGTCCGGCAAAGAGATCTGCGTCAATCCATTGCAACTGCTAAAAGAGCTAACGCCTATTTGCTCCGTTCCACCGAAATCAATCTCCTCAATTTTTGAATACTCGAAAGCTCCTTTTCCGATTATTTTTGTGTTTTTTGATAAGAAGATATGTTTGACCCTAGCATAGCGAGCAGCGTAGTCACCGATTTTATAGACATAGTCCGGCACTATATAGTAGTTGCTTGGGCGTGCGCAGGGGTAAGAAAAAAGAATATCCTGCCCCTCGATCTCGCCGCGTTTAAAAAGAACGCCGCTGCTGTCGGCATAAAAAAGCGGATTATTTTTATTCACGGTAAATGACTCAACATTGTCGCTTCTGTTAAAGCTGAATTCGCTTATTTGCGTCAACGTGGAGGGAATATGTATATTCTTTAATGCCTCCAGTTGGTTCGGCACTATATAGTCACCGACTTTGATAATTCCCTCCGAGATCGTGAAATTCCCAATTCGGTGCTTATTCATATTCACTTTGGTATAAAATGCGTAGTTGCCTATCTCCACAACGGGGTAGCCGTCTATCTCCGCCGGAACGGTAAAGTCACCTGTGATAGTCCCTGTTGTGCCTGTGATGCACGCCTTGCCGTCGGTAACGGTATATGTCAGCAGCCCGGATTCCGCCGCAAACGAGCGGGGCTTTACGCATACAAGCCCGACAAATACAACAGCAATCGCCATTGCAGATGATATCAGTTTTTTCATATGATCACCCTTTTAATCTTTATCCTCAGCGCTGCGATACGGCAGCAACACAGTAATACTCTTATTATATATGATTTCCTTTTACATTTCAACATTTTAATTGCATTTTACAGCCCGCGCTTATAGCCTGATCATTTATTTTTGCAGACGCTTTTGCCCGCTGCGATTTCCCTTGCAAAGCGTTTGAATATGCGTTATAATAAATTTTATGGCAAAGTCCGTTTTTTGGTACTTTGAATGCGTTATAATGTAGTTGACGACATTACGGACGGAGGAGATTTGATGGCAAGAGGCGTAAATCAAAAAATCAGGCTGCTGTACCTGATGAGGATAATGCTTGAACGCACCGACGACGAGCACGGGCTGACCCTTGAGGAGATAACCGCCGCCCTCGCCGAATACGGCATAGAGGCCGAGCGCAAGACGCTCTACGACGATATCGAGACCTTGCAGATATTCGGCATCGACATTGACAAGCGAAAGGGCAAGACCATGCGCTACCATGTGGCGAGCCGTGAATTCGAGCTGCCCGAGCTGAAGCTGCTGGTCGACGCAGTGCAGTCCTCAAAATTCATCACTCACAAAAAGAGCAACGAGCTGATAAAGAAGATCGAGGGCTTCACGAGCTGCCACGAGGCTCGTCGGCTCCATCGGCAGGTATTCGTGACCAACCGCATCAAGACGATGAACGAGAGCATCTATTACACCGTCGACTACATACACGAGGCGATAAACAGCAACGCCAAGGTGTCATTCCGCTACTTCAATTGGAATGAGCGGAAGCAAAAGGTGATGCGCCACGACGGCAAAAAATATATCGTCAGCCCCTGGGCGCTCACTTGGGACGACGAGAACTACTACATGATCGGCTACGACTCCGAGAGCGGCCTTGTGAAGCACTACCGCGTGGACAAAATGACCGATATCGGGCTGATCGACGAGGAACGCGACGGCGCGGAGCACTTCAAAAATTTCGACATGGCGATCTACTCCAAAAAGACCTTCGGTATGTACGGCGGCGACGAGGAGACCGTGACACTGCGCTGTAAAAACGAGCTTGCCGGGGTCATCATCGACCGCTTCGGTTTCGACACGCCCTTTGTCAACGTGACCGACACACATTTTGAGGTGCACGTCAAGGTGCAGGCAAGCCCGCTTTTCTTCACCTGGGTAATGAATTTCGGCTCCGACATGACTATCATTTCACCCGAAATTGCCAGGGAGAATTTCATAAAGCTCGCCGAAAAGGCGCTCGCACAATACGAATAAAACAGGCAAAAGATATGAGCATCGGCGAGATAAGTCCGTTTTTTGGTACACCTGATGCTGTATAATGTAACCGTAGCAATAAAACAGGAGGGTTACATATGGCATTCAAGATGGGATTTCATGCTTCGGCTGAACCCGAGCCGAAAGAGACCGTTGGCGAGATAAAAAATCCCGCTCGACCGCCGAGAAGATCTGTGGTGCGTGTGTTCTTCCCCGCGCGGAATTTCGCCTGCTCATATTACAACGACGCCTTTGATCTTCACTGCGGTGACATTGTTTTTGTCGAGGGCAAGCTCGAGGGGCTGCGCGGCCGAGTGGTCGAGGTATCATATGACTTCAAGATCAAGCTCTCTGATTACAAGCGGGTCATTTCAAAAGCCGACACCGAAGTGAGCGGCGAGCTTTATCTCGCGGGGTCGCATCTGGCGGCGTTCGACCGCGGCGTTATCCCGTATGATAAAATTATCTCGTGGTTCAAAATTCCAGAGGCTCCCGATATGGAGTATTTTTGCAGCAGCTCCGACAAGGTGATCCTGCTCGACGAGATGAGCGGCTTCGACATAAGCTCCGCCGCAGCGAAAGCCGGGGACGAATATTACATGGATAACCGCGTGGTCTATATCTGCCTCGACGGCAAAAACGGGCGTGCGCTCGTGGAGGGCAGCAAGCCCTATGAGCTGGATTTCACCTTCAGCGACGGCGAGATCCGAAATCTGACCTGCGACTGCTATTGCGTAGGCAACTGCAAGCACGAATTCGCCGCCATGCTGCAACTGAGGGAGACCCTTGAGATAATCGAAGAGAATTACCGCAGCGAGTACGAACGCAACGGATACTTCGCCGCCGTCAGTAAAGGCAGACTGCTGCAGACCGCCCTCGACGGCAAAAAATGCGGCAAGATCACGCTGGGTTAAATCGAATGGGGGTACAAAAGAACTCCGACGGATAGGTAACTCTATCTGTCGGAGTTTGGTTTTTATATTCGGTTATGTCCTGTCACTGCTTATCCTCTTCGTGCTTCTGCGGGGCGGGAGCGGCGGGGTTAGAGGTGTCGGCGGGGGCTGCTGGGGCTGCGGGCTTTTTCTCGGGCACACGGTTGACCATTGCATAGGCTGTGACGGTGAGCACGAGCATTATCACTGCAACCGCGAGTGGCGAATCGACGCCGTAGAACGGGGCGCAGACTATCTCAAACAGCACGGCGAAAACATCGTTTGCGCCGAGCGCCTGAGTGAGCATCGAGAGCAGGCACACTATCAGCCCGACGGTCGAATATATGCCGACTATCCTGAGCCAGAGCGGCTCGCAGAGCTTGAACGCCACGACGAGCGAGGCTATGATGAGCACCGTGTAGCCCGTGGAGGCGAGTATCTCGGCGGCGTTGGGCAATGTCTTGAGCAGCTCGGGGATGAGCTTGATTATCTTCCATATGTATGGCGCTCCGAGCAGCAGACCGCACACGACGTAAAACGTCAATCGGATATTTTTATCCTTATTGTTCATTATGAGTAGCCTCCATGAGGGCCTGCGCGAGCTGATCGGGGCAGGATGTGCTCTTGAAGCCGCAGCGGATGCCGCTGAGCTTGTCGATAACATCCTCGACCTTCATGCCGTCGACGATGGCACCGATGCCCTTGAGGTTGCCGTTGCAGCCGCCCTCAAATTGTACATTCCTCACCACTCCGTCCTCGATATCAAAGGTTATCGAGCGGGAGCAGGTACCTTTGGTTCTGTATGTATATTTCATAAATTATCACTCCTTTTTCACGATATTATTATTTTACACCACTTCCGCACTTTTTTCAAGTCCCTCACACCGCAATAATATATACCAGCGCCAAAATCAGCGAATGATCGCATTTCTCATTCATCAGCAGCAGCATGAGCGGCAGGACAAGGCCGATATCGGGGTCGGAGAAGCCTGTATTCATTTGCCGTCGCCGCCCATGAACTGCGTAAGAGTCGGCAGGATATCGAGCAATTTGATTATCTGCATCGCCTCATCAGCCCTCCTTCTTCTCTTCTCGCTCAGCAGGGGCTTGAGCGCCTCTATCAGACGAGTGCGGCTGTCGGGTCTGTTCATCGCGCCCATTATCGAGGTGAGCTTCGCCATCATCTGAGCGTTGTCGAGCAGCTTTGATATATCGGGCGCTCCCGAAGGCGGCGGCGCTTCGCTCTCCTGCGGCTGCGAGCCGAAAAGCTCCGCGGCGGCGCTCTTCAGATTCTCAATATCTTCATCGCTCAGGCTTGACAGGATATCGTTGATGCCGTCCATGCTTTTTTCCCCGCTTACTTCTTAAATTGCTTCATCAGCTTCTGCGCCTGCTCGCTCCTGAGCAGCTCTTCGAGAGCTTTTTTATCCCCGAGAATTCGGAAAAACTCGTTTTTCTTCTCCTGCGGGAGCCTTTTTTCCACTGCGCCGAGCAGCGCATTCGGATCCTTGCCCGAGGCGGAATTCGCCAGCCTCAGCAGCTCCTCGACAGAAAGCTCGCCCTTGCCCATGAGATCACCGCCTTTCGCGCCGCACGGCAGGATCGGTATTGAAATCCTCGGCGGCAGGTACTATAATACTATATGTTATCGCATTTAACGGTAGAACGGAGACTGAAGCAATGAGGATAATCGTATTTTCGGATTCGCACGGCGGCGCACGCTGCATCGCCGAGGCGCTTATGATGCACCCGGAGGCGCAGGCGGTCATCCACCTGGGCGACGGCGAGCGTGATATGGCGGCGCTCGGCAGCCTGCTCGAGGGCAAACGCCTGATAGCCGTCAGCGGCAACTGCGACCTTTATTCCGACCTGCCCGCCGAGGCGCTTGAGGATATCGGCGGGGTGCGGATCCTCTGCACTCACGGCCACCGCTACGGCGTGAAATCCTCGGACGGCGCCCTTGTTGAGCGGGCGCTCAAGGTCAACGCCCGTATTTTATTATATGGCCACACCCATGAGCCTGTTACACGCTACGAGGACGGGCTATATATCATGAATCCCGGTTCGGCTCGGCAGGGCAGATACGGGATGATCGACATCACTCCGAACGGCATCGCCTGCATACTGTGTGAATTGTAATAAAAGACACCGCCGCTTCATATTATCGTAGCAGGCGGTGATTTTAATGTTTGTATACTCTGTAAAGACCTCAAAGGCAAAGATGATAATCATAGCTGCCGTTATAGTTGCGGCGGCCGGCTTCCTGGTATTCTTCGGCGGCAGGGGCAGGGGCGCGGAAACGGCGCAGGACGGGGCGATAAGCTACAAGGCGGAGGACTCCGCCCAGCGGCTCGCATTCCTTTCGCAATTCGGCTGGAGGATCGCCGAGGACCCCGCAGAGGTCAGCGAGGTCATCATCCCGCAGGAATTCGACAAGGGCTACACGGAATACGCCGAGATGAACAGGGCTCAGGGGCTTGACCTCGCCCTTTATAAGGGCGTGAGAGCCAAGCGGTGGACATACAACGTGCTGAATTACCCGGGGTATGAGAACCGCAGCGGCGTGGTGCAGGCAAATCTGCTGATCTATGAGGGCAGAGTGATAGGCGGCGATATCTGCTCGCTGGAGCAGGGCGGCTTCATGCAGGGCTTTGACTTCCCGATAACGGAAACGACCACCGCCGCACCGACCGAAGCCCCCGCACCGACCGAAACAACAGAAACGACCGAGACCCGACCCGCAGATACGGGAACTCAGCCGCAAGCCGAGACATAAGCAGTAAAAAATGCCTTCGACGGTGGGACCGCCGAGGGCATTCTTCATATTTAACCGCCGTTTATCAGCCGTTTAAGCTCCGCCGCCTCGTCAGGCAGGACGGGCGGACACCTTAGCGGGATATCACGCCCCTGCGTTCCGCCCGCCGGCGAGCGAAGCACATGCTCGGCTATCCTCAGCATGTTGTCTATCCAAAATTCCCTTGTGTCCATTTTTCACGCTCCCGCGCTGAAATTATCCGAGCTAATTATAGCGCCTGCTCACGCAGATTTCCATACCCCACGCCCAATATCTCAAAATATCAAAAATCGGTGTTGACTTTGTCGGGCAAATATCTTAAAATAGATAGGTAAACTTGCCGTCCTGATTACATCGGCAACGACCACATAGTATCCCACAGATACCGAAATCACAAAAAACTTAATAAATCCGGGTGTGGCGCAGCTGGGAGCGCGGGTGGTTTGGGACCATCAGGCCGCAGGTTCGATCCCTGTCACTCGGACCAAAATTTTGACCGAAAGCAGAGTTTATTCTCCACTTTCGGCCATTTTTTATGCTGATTTAAGTGTTTTACCGCCACTTTTGAAAAAATCGCGTTTTTACGACCACATAAACAAATGTGGACTGGAAATTTCTTTTTCTTTGTTTACAGCGGCGCAAAATTTGAAAAGTCAAACGAGCAACCGCCACGGATTTTTCCGTGGCGGTGTTGGTATCCGCCTTACGCCGTCTGTCCAGCCTTGAGCCGTTCTTTCTCAGCCGCAATTTCTGCATTCTTTTGTTTAATCATCTCGGTAAGCCTTTCTTCGCATTCTTCTCTTGTGTCGGCGTAGATATTAAACTTTTTGCGTTTGCCGTTTGGCAATTTCGGAGAATAACTCCCTTCCCATTTCTTTTCGCTGATTCTAAATATGCACCCCGTTCCGGGGCGGCGTATTTTCGGTTGCTTCGGTTCAAATTTCGCTCTTACGGGCGTTTCAGGTGCTCTGTCGGGTGTCTGTCCGTCCTCGCCCAAAGTGCCCTCATTTCTGCCGAAACCCCGTTCGATTTTGTCGGCAGCGGAGCGCTGCATATTGTCGGTAATATGGGTATATATATAACTTTTCAAGGTGCTGTCACGCACAGTGCCCTGCATATATTCCGTTAGCCATTAAGCTTCAGTTCTTTGCTGTACTTCTTGTTCCTTCCCCTTGACATAAATAACCCCCATAGTGTAGACTTGATCCTTTTGTTTTTCAGGTGTCTACTCTATGGGGATTATATCACTGCTTTGCGGGATAAAAATTGATTTTTTAATGTGATTGGCAAGCGATTCCGATATTTTTTGCGTCAATAGCCGAAATACTCGAACGGATTCACATACTGCGTCGGGGTCGTGGTGGTTTCGGCGGCCGAGCCGGTCTTGTCCTCGACGAGGGTAGCCTCGACATCAAAGGTTTCGGTCGAGTAGTCGCTGCGTACTCTGCAGAGAGTGAGGGTCAATTTATCGCCGACCTTGCCGTTGTCTATCTTCTCAAGCAGGATATCCGACTTCGTCAGCTCCTTGCCGTCGACGGCGATTATCATGTCGTACTGCTGCGCCTGCGTATTGGCGAGGGAGCTTGAGGAGGATATCTCATTGATGATTAGCGTGCCTGCGGGCAGCCCTTTGATCTGAGCTATCATATTATACTGCGCGCTTGCGCTGACGGGGTAGTAGGTGATGCCGAGCATGGGCCTGTTGGGCACATAGCTGTAGGCGATAAGATCCTCGATGATCTCTTTAGCCGAGGTGATGGGGATAGCAAAGCCCATGCCCTCATATTCGGTGCTGGCTATCTTCTGGGAGTTGATGCCGATGACCTGACCGTATTGGTTGACGAGCATACCGCCGGAGTTGCCGGGGTTGATGGCTGCGGAGTGCTGAATGCACTTCATCGTGTAGCCTATCTCGCTGCTGACAGGTCTGTGGATCGCGGAGACGCTGCCCTCGGTGAAGGAGCCGAAGAATTCAACGCCGCCGGGGTTGCCTATGGCGTATACCGGGTCGCCGACGAGCAATGCGTCGGAGTCGCCGAATTCGGCGGCCTTGAGGCCCGTGACCTTTATCCTGAGCACGCCGATATCCGTCCTCTTGTCGAAGCCGACGATATCCGCGTCGTAGGTCTCGCCGTCATGGGTCTGCACCTTGACTTTAACGCCTGAGTCACTGATAACGTGGGCGCAGGTGATGATATAGGTGTAGGTGCCGCTGCTGTCCTCGCCCATGATGATGCCCGAGCCCTCGCCCGCTGCCGAATTCGACTTGCTCGAATAAACGACTATGCCGACGTTGCTCGCCTTGAGCTTTGCATAAATCTGAGTCGGGGTCAGAGCACCTTCGATATTTGTCTCGGTCGGGCTGACGGGGGAAGCGTTGATGTTGAGCTTTGCGTCCGCGTCGCTGTTGTCTTTTTCGGCCGAGATCTTGGTTTTGGAGTCCGAATCGCTGTCATAGCCGTGGCCGCGCTTCGCGATCTTGACCACCGACGCAACGCCCGCCACCATGGCGAATACGACCACGAGAGCCACGCAGGCGATGAACACCTTGATGCCCCTCTTGCCCTTAGAGGTCTGGAGAGGAGCCTTCGGCGGCTGATACTGCTGATAAGGCTGCTGATACTGTTGATAGGGCGGCTGCTGTTGCTGCTGCTGATAGCCGTACTGATACTGCTGCTGATTGTAGCCGTAATTCGGCTGACCGGCGTTATAGCCGCCGTGCTGCTGTTGCTGTGGCTCGACTCTCTCCGCCTCCACCTGGGGGGCGTCGTCCTCGGCGGGAGTCGATGCTTCGTTTGCCTGAGCCTGCTGCTCGTTCAGTTCGCTTTTCTCATTTTCTTCATTTTGCTCGAAGTCTTTTGAATAATCGTCACTCATAATATTGCCTCCTGTTGAGCGACCGTCCGTCCGGCAGGCACATTTGCCGGCGATCGCCTGATTACTATATTAAGTTTAACTCTCGGTTGTTAATTCAGTTTGAACGACCGGTTAATTAAATTTCAAAAAAGTTGGTTTATTTTGTTAATTGAGGGGCAAAGTGAATATAAATTCGGCGAATTCGCCGGGCACGCTTCTTGCCGTTATCTGGCCGCCGTGCAGCTCGACCATCGTCTTGACGAGGTAAAGTCCCATGCCCGCGCCCTTGACGTCGTAGCTGCGGGATTTGTCGACCTTGTAGAAGCGCTCGAATATCTTGTCTATCTCCTCACTCGGAATGCCGCGGCCGCTGTTGCGGATCTTGACTATGACCTTCTCGGCGTCGGATTTTGACGAGACCTCGATATAGCCGCCGTCCTGAGTGAATTTGACCGCATTGTCGATAAGGTTATACACGACCTGATTTATCATGTCGCGGTCGGCGACGACCTCGTTGCTCTGCAGGGTGTCGAGCCCTCTTATCTCGATATGCTTGTTGTCAATGAGCTGCTCGAACCCGAGCAGGGTCTGGAATATCATCTCGGAGATATCGAATTTGACGGGCTTTAAGTCAAGCTCACCCGCCTCCAGCTTGCTCATATTGAGCATACCCGTCACGAGCCTTGAGAGGCGCTTGACTTCGTCGGAGACTATTTGCAGATAGTGGCTCTGCTTGTCGGGGGAGATCGTGCCGTCAAGGATGCCGTCGATGAAGCCGCCTATCGTGGTCATCGGGGTCTTTAACTCATGCGACACGTTCGCAACGAAGCTGCGACGTGACATTTCGAGCGTCGCCAGCGCCTGAGCCATTGTGTTGAAGGCGTCCGCCAGCTCGTCTATCTCGCTCTCGCCGAAGAGCTTGGAGCGCTTGACGGTTATCCTCTTTGAGAAGTCGCCGTTCGCATACTGAGTTGTTGCGGCGGACATCTCGCGCAGGGGTTTTGTCAGGCGGTAGGAGACGAAGTAGACGCAGATAAAGGCTATAGTGAACGCAAAGAGCGAAGCGATAAAGAACATCTTGAATATGGCGGCGATATAGGGGGTGAGTCCGTTGACTATCGGCTGAGTGGAGAACACCGCGCCGACGGTCTGACCGTCCACCTGCAGGGGGACGCCGACGATGAAGTGGATATCGCCGAGCATACCGTTCATGTCGCCCGCCGTCGAATACTTCTGACCGCTGAGCACGCTCTTTAATATATCATCGGGAATCTGATACTTATTATGCACGATGCAGTTGCCTGTGTAGAGCGCCATGTCGGATTGCAGCACGTCCTTGCAATAGGCAACGTGGCCGTCGAGACCGGTGATAAAGATATCGGCGTTGACGGCGTTGGAGGTCTGGAGCAGGGTGTTGCAAATAAGTATGACCGAGGCTCTGCCGCTCTGACCGAGGTAGTCGGATTGAAGCACGTCCCTTGCGTTGTCGGCAACATTGACGGTGTTCTCAGAGAGCAGCTCGAGCTTCTCATCCATCCAGAGCTTTGACACTAAAAGAAGCAGAGCTCCGCCGATAAAGACGAAGCTTGCAAGAATTATTGAAATCGTTATTACAAAATATTTGCGGAAAAGACCGGAATATCTTCTCTTTTTACTTGACACGGTAACACCTACTAACCGACTCAGTCCTTGGTCGCAAACTTGTAGCCGACGCTCCAAACGGTCTTGAGCTCCCATTTGTCGGAGACTCCCTCGAGCTTCGCTCTAAGGCGCTTGACATGGACGTCGACCGTCCTCGAATCGCCGTAGTAATCGAAGCCCCAGACCTCGTCAAGGAGCTGATCGCGGGTAAAGACCCTGTTGGGGTTGCTCGCAAGGTGATAGATGAGCTCCAGCTCTTTGGGCGGGGTGTCTATACGCTTGCCGTCAACTATCAGCTCGTAATTCGTCAGGTTGATGGTGAGCTTGTCATAGTGGACCTCCTTGACCGCCGTGTCCGCGCCCGCGCCGCTGCGGCGCAGGACTGCCTTGACCCTCGCCATGACTTCCTTGGCGTCAAAGGGCTTGACAACATAGTCGTCCGCGCCCAGCTCAAAGCCGAGCACCTTATCAAAGGTCTCGCCCTTGGCGGTGAGCATGATTATCGGCTTGTCGGAGAACTTCCTGACCTCGCGGCAGACCTGCCAGCCGTCGAGCACGGGAAGCATGATATCGAGCAGCATGAGGTTGGGCGATATCTCCTGGAAGAGCTTGACTGCGTCCGCTCCGTTATGAGCTATCGTTACCTCGTAGCCCTCTTTTTCAAGATAAAGGCGAAGTAATTCGCAAATGTTGTTGTCATCGTCAACGACGAGAATTTTTTCCGCTGCCATAGTGACCCTCCTCGCATTTTTGACTCCGAGGTCTCGGAATCGAGGTTACATCTTAAATTATACACTATTTTTTAACAATTCTGTGAATGAGGAAAAAATAATTTGTTACAAACTCACTTTCTGACCGAGAATTTGAACACCGTGGTGCTCCTGAAGCTCTCGCCCGCGTCGACGGTGCACTGCGGGAATTCGGGCATATTCGGAGTGTTGGGGTAGAACTGAGTCTCGAGGCAGAAGCCCGCGTGCTTTATCAGCGGCTTGCCCTGCTTGCCGGGCTTTGTGCCGTCAAGGAAGTTGCCCGTGTAGAGCTGAACGCCGCAAAGGTCGGTGAACACCTCAAGCTGCCTGCCGCTCGACGGGTCGTATGCCGCCGCCGCGGGGCCGTCTCCCTCGCTCAGGCAGAAGTTGTGGTCATAGCCCCTGTCCTTGATGAGCTGCGGGTCGTCCTGAGCTATATCCCTGCCGATGAGCTTCGGCCGCCTGAAATCAAAGGCCGTGCCCTCGACGGGGCGTATCTCGCCGGTCGGGATGCTGCGCTCGTCGGTCGGGGTGAAGGCGTCGGCGTTTATCATCAGCTCGTGGCCGAGGATATCGCCCTCGCCCGCAAGGTTGAAATAAGCGTGATTTGTCATATTTATGACCGTCTTTTTATCGCTGACGGCGTAATAATCTATCTTCAGCGAGTTATCCTCAAAGAGGGTGAAGGTCACCTTGAAATCGACGTTGCCGGGGAAGCCCATAGCGCCGTCGGGGCTGTGATAGCTCATTTCGAGGCAGTTGTCGTCGGCGATGAGAGGCTTCCACACGGCGTGCGAAAGCTCGGCGCCGCCGTGGAGGCAGGTGACGCCGTTTTCATTTTTCTCGACCTCATATTTAACGCCGTCTATTGTGAAGCTGCCGTTTGCGAGGCGGTTAGCATATCTGCCGACGGTCATGCCCTCATAATCGGAGTATTTCTCGTGCCCCTCGACCGTGTCGAAGCCGACGAGCACATCTGCGAATTTGCCGTCCCTGTCGGGCACAAGGATGCTGTTTATCGTGGCGCCGTAGGTGATGATATCCACCGATGTTTCGCTCGAATTCCTGAGAGTGAATATATCGACCTGCCTGCCGTCGGCGGTAACGCCGAAAGAATTTCTGACTATCATTATTCCGTCCCTTTTCATTGTTAATTTTTATACATTAATATATCCGTCGCACGGAGATATCATTTGTTAAAGATATTCTATCATCAGAAAAAATTTTTGTCAATAAGTAAGACGGGCAAAACGTGGCATACTATCATCGGGCAGCAGCCCAAAGCAATTCCGCCCGAGCGGTGGGAGAAAGGATACAAAACATGGAAAAGAATAATCAGCAGCAGAATCAGCAGCAGAACCAGCAGAACCAGCAGAATCAGCAGAATCAGCAGAATCAGCAGCAGAACAAGAAGCAGAATCAGCAGCAGAATAAGAAGAACAGAGAGAACTTCTGAGCATAACCGATCCTGCACAGGGGGGCGCACTTTTGTGCGCTCTTTTGCTTTTCCGGCTTCTTTCTGTTACATTCGTAACCGTTTTGTTACCGTTTTTCACTTGATTTTGAAATATTAAAGTAATATAATATCGGGATAAGAAGGAAGGTGTTTTCATGGCAAAAAACAATGCCGTCGGCACTGAATCCGACGATCTCGGCAAGGTCATCAAGAATCTGATAGACTTTGACGCAAAGCAGAGGGTCATCGTCTCCGACTCGCTTAAGAAGCGTGACGAGGAGAGAAAGGCGCTCGAGAATGCCAAGGATGAGATAAACGCAAAGCATATCAAGCTGGCGCAGGATCGCCTCGACGCGCTCGAAAAAAGAGAGAATGAGAACGCCGAGCGCCTGATAAAGGCGGCGCAGGCCGCAGCTAAGAAAAACATTGCGGAGTTCGACCGCACGGCAGCGGAGAAGACCGAGCAGTGGATAGGGCAGATATATAGCCGTGTGTTGGAGGACTGACTGATATCCTCCGAGAAATCGAAGGGAGGCGGCTGAGATCAATAACAAAGCGTCAAATGCGGTCATGACGAGAGTCAGAGCGAAATACGGAAGCCGTCTGACCGTTAAGGATTATGAAGCGCTCACGGGGCTGTCGAGCCTCGGCGAGGCGGCGTCGTATCTGAGCGGCAACAGCAATTTTGCCGCCTATTTTGACGGCGCAGCGGGGCGCAGGGATATATCGAGAGCGGTCTTTGAGGGCGCGGTAAGGAGCGCTTTTTACGGCACGGCGAGGAAGCTGTGCAGCTCCGAGAGCGACGCGGGCGACCATATCTATCGCTATATCGCGCTTGGCCTTGAGAACGATTATGTGCTCGATTACATAATCAACCTGTCGCTCGGCACGCCCGAGAAGATGATATTGAAGCGTGTGCCGGAGCTCAGAACGGGCACAAAGCTCGACCTTGCGAAGCTCTTTAAGATCAAAGACCCCGCGGAGCTGGGCAGGTATCTGTCAAAGACAAAGTACGCGAAGCTCGTGCCCGCCCTGCCGAAGAATGCGGGCGAGAAATTCGACATCTCGCTTATCGAAACGGTGCTCAGCAAGATAAAATACAAGCTGGCGTTCGCGGAGATAGAGCGTTCCTACGGTGCGGAGACGGCAAAGGTGCTCGAGGAGAGCATCAAGACCCGCATCGAGCTGACGGATTTCCTGACCGTATACAGGGCAAAGAAATACTACGGCATGAGTGAGATGAGCCTGCGAACCGCCCTTGTGGGCTACCGCTGCGTGATGAATTCGGCGACATGGGAGCGGATAATCACCGCCAAGACCGCCGATCAGGCGCTGACGGAATTCAGCGCCTCGGGCTATGCGCCGAGGATAGAGCGGTTCGGCACGCACGACCTTGAGCTTTTTAAGGAGAAAGCGGCGGCGGTCAAGGATATCCGCCATATGCATTTCTCGACCGACCCGATAATCGTACTCGCCTCATATCTGAGGCTGTTTCAGGATGAGTGCGACAATCTGATAAAGATCGCCGAGGGCATCACCTATAAGCTGCCCCAGGACGAGATAATGGCTGACCTCATACTTTTGTGACACATAAAAGCATCATTACTATAAGGAGCGTGAACAAATGGCTGTTGAAAGGATCAGGCTTCTGACCATACTCGGCCCCTACGAGAGCCTCGACAGGGTCATACGGGTGTGCGCCCAGAGCGGCTGCTTCCAGCCCGAGAACGCCTCGGGCTTCATCGGCGATTCTGAGGGCTATTCCTACCTCAGCGAGGAGAATCCTTACTCGTTTTCGCTTATGAAGATCCGTGAGATATTCTCTCACTTCGGCAAGACCCCGAAATACACAAAGGACTGCGACTCCGTCGACCTCGACGAGGCGAACAGAAAAATCGACGAGCTTTATGAGACGATAAAGACGATAAAGGATCACGACGGGCTTGTGGATGTCAAGATCGAGGAGACCAAGCGTTCAATTGAGATGCTCTCGCACTTTGAGCATCTTGATATCGACCTTGACGACGCCTTTAACTGCGATTACATAAGAGTCCGTTTCGGCAGGCTGCCCTTTGACGGCTTCGAGAAGCTGAAGCGATACAATAAGGATATCGGCTCGATATTCTACCCTGACTCGAGCGACGACGTTGGCTATTGGGGAATGTATGTCACCCCCGTTGCCAAGGCCGCCGAGGCGGACAGAGTCTATGCCTCTCTCTTCTTTGAGCGGCTGAGGTTGCCCACCTTCAACGGCACCCCGGCGCAGACCCTTGAGGAGCTGCGTAAGGAGCTTGCCCGCATGGAGGATAGCAAGAAGAAGATAGACGACAGCGACGATATCTACTTTGAGGATAACATCGAGAAATTCGAGCTTTATTATTCAAAGATAAAGACCCTGAGCGACCTGTTTGATATCAGGAAATACGCCGCAAAGTATCACAGCAGCTTTTTCTTCGCCGGCTGGGTGCCGAGGAGCCGCTGCAAGGAGCTTGTGGCTCAGCTCTCGGAGATAGAGGAGGTCGAGGTCGAGGCGGCGCATCCCAAGGATGTCAAGAAGCTGACCCCGCCCACCAAGATGAAGAATTCGCCGCTCACAAGAGCGTTCAAATTCTTCACCGAGATATACGGCGTGCCGTCCTACAATGAGATCGACCCGACCCCGCTTGTGGCGGTCGTTTATACGCTGCTCTACGGCATCATGTTCGCCGATCTCGGCCAGGGATTTGTACTTGCGATAGTGGGATTCCTGATGTATAAGCTAAAGGGAATGGGGCTGGGCAAGATCCTTATCCCCTGCGGCATCAGCGGCATGATCTTCGGCACGATATTCGGCAGCGTATTCGGCAATGAGGAGCTGCTCGACCCGCTTTATCACGCTATCGGCTTTT